>Ga0228711_1010077_pt1 | contig 12553 bp, 8 predicted proteins | sample MedpolnodulmetaG_2_FD_177996 | JGI IMG/M metagenome (GOLD analysis project Ga0228711, IMG submission 177996) | Root nodule microbial communities from Medicago polymorpha collected in Santa Monica, California, United States - brown nodules | ecosystem: Host-associated > Plants > Roots > Nodule...
ATTTATGGAGAGGAGAAGAGAAAAGGAGTAGACGACAAGAAGAGGAACAACAGAAACTTAATAAAAAAAAAAGGAACAGTGAAAATTGGACAAAAAAAAGAGAAGAAAACAGGAAGAAAGGTAGTTGTGGTGGGATATAGGATACGCGCTTGATAGCTTTATTCTATCAGGTTGCTAACTCACCAAAAACTAAGGATAAAAATAACAATGAGCAGGTAGGATAGGATTAGAAATAGGTGTAAGTTATCATTTCCTATTGACGCACCAAACAACGGATTGGGTCAAGATATGATAGTTTTATCATATCCTGTCTTCTTATCATGTGCACCAAACGACCCGATAAAGACTAAAATCAAAATCACTACAATTGTTGAGTGTAATGATAGTTTTTTTTCCTTCCCGAAAGAACGTAATAATAGTTCATAATAATTGATTAATAAAATAATTAATTAATATATCATCACACCCTCCTCCGATGATTCAAGAATTGCACTGATTAGTCTAAGACATAAAAATTGTTTATTAATATTCTCATAAGTTTGCTTATTCATTTCTCTCCGCTTTCTATCTGTACTTTTTTTTTGTGACAAATTTTATCTGTACTTAAGATTCACATTACAGATCTTTTTTTAAGGGATTTCATTTGGGTGCTTACCGTGAAAGAGCAGAATCTGTGTGATTTAATAGTAAGGCACGTGCTGTATATACGAGTTGTGCTTTGTACAACAACAAAAAAAAGAGTTTTTTCTTCTTCTTATGAACGGAAAAAATATAAGAGTTAGTGCGTTGGATGTCATTGACTGATGACTCAATGCTAGCTAGTGCACACATTGGCTATTTTCTATCTTGAACTCGATCGAACACATATATGACTAGCTTCATCGTATTCATATGTATGCTTGCCCTTTTTGCTAAAAAGTATACGCCATTATGTTTGTTAAATTACTTTATATATATATATATATATATATATATAAACAGTAGATACTCCATAGTCCATTCTCAAACTATAGTACTTTTATGTGTAAAGTCACACATTTCTAATATATGACATATGGATCAAACATTAATTTATATATCCTTTTTTTTAGGGAAATTTATATAGCTTTATACACACAAAACTATATAAAAAATAAATAAATAATGGTCTCTTTGGGAGGGGATATTTGAAGGGTTTTGGATGAGAGAATTTTGGTGGGTTGAGTATATATTTTAAAATATATTTGATATTTTTTTTAAATTTACTAACAACATAATAATTGATTATATAGTATTTCAATTACACTTAATTAATTTTAAAAAATATTTTATACTGACTGTAATTTAAAAAGGAAAAGTAAATTTCTCTCCTCTACTCAAAACTTTTCATTCAAATAAACCCTTAAAAAATTATTGTAGGATCTCAACTCAAAAAACTGAAAACCATATTTACATAAGTATAGACACCACTTTTAATCCACACACACAGATAGATAGGTACATGCATACATATACACACATAGATAGATTATTGTATTGATTCTATTATGTTTGTTTGTTTTTAAGTTAAATTGATTCTACTTGAAGTTTTGTATTTTTTTATTCTAGAATTAGTTTTTGGGAAATAACAAGTGACCTTAGAGCATTGTTTAGTAACTTTAAATAGTAAGTTTTTGTCAAAGTTTATGAAATCGATGCATTGAAAATTGGAGTTTTTGACTTTTTTAAAGAATAATTTCTTTATTAGGAATCTTAAAGAAGGACACTCGTTAACAAGACCCTTAGTTTTTACATACACATTTATTGTTCAACTCATTTTTATAAGAATATATCCAAACACAAAATATTTTTAAACTCATTTTTAATCGGAATCAATTTTACAAAATAAATTCTTGTCAACTGAGAACCAAACTTACATTTCTTCGTTTCAAATATGAACTTTTAACCACTGCTTGAACAAATAAAGATAAAAACTAAATTCACAATTATTTTTTCTTCATTTGGATATAAGATAATCTGATACTAATTGTGGACATTTACACCCTACTAGTTCACTATGTTAGGAGGGGCAGATCTAGACTAACAAGAAATAACATTGTTTGTTTCTAGAAAGCACATAATATTTTTTTCTTCATCCTATGTGTTAAAGACTCAACACTCCATTGGTACCGAAAGGACCTTCTATGGTTGTGTTTTATGAACATGGTTCATAATTAATTAGTACTTTTGCACTAGTCTTACTGTCTTAGTGCTTGTTTTCCACTCTATATCCACACAATAATCCTTACTCATATTTTGTTAGCTTTCCATCACGTGAGGTCATGAAACAAAATTAGTATATGGTCTTTCTCATTATATATAAACTAATCAAAATTGAGTATTAATAACTTCAGATTAGTTTTGTAATAAGTTAAGCAAATGATGCGTGCGTATTCGAGTTATCTGATGACAAAATATTGCTCGTTACCAAAAATATATCAAATATTTATCCAAAAAAAAAGTATATCAGATATGCATGCTATACCACAAAGTGAGAATTTTTTTGAAAGGGTCACATAGTGAGAATTGATAACTACGTCCAAATAAGTCCAATATTAAAGATGTTTGGTTTATATGTTTCAATATCTGTAAATGATCGTTGCAGAAGACATGGCACAACTTCGAATGGTAATGGTGAAGAGGAGATTCAGTTATGGCACACGTGATGAAAAATATACACTTCTTGTTTTCTGTGTCCGTAACTGAGCCAAGTCGATTTTTAAGGTAAAAATCACCACATAAAATGTATGGTGGTGGGTTGTGTCCAACCAGATAAATTATGTCTTTTAGAGAATATAAATTCATTGTTTTAATTAGAACTCACTTAATTGATAGAGACATTGTATCATATATGTAAGGATTGATGTTCAAACTCTCATATATGTTTGCTCCCAAGTAGAATTGATTTTGCTTCAAGAACTAGTAATAGACCCGTGCGAACGCACGGGTCACGTAACATTGTGGTATCGTATAAAAAATAAATATATTGTTAGTGTCGTCAAATATTTAAAAATATTAATGAAAATTATCAACATTAATATAATGTTTTTATTAAATATATTTTTCTTATATGTAGAAAAATATGTTTAATATTTGAATCGCGTATATTGTGGATTTTATTTATTATGTACATGAAAATAAATTTTTATATACATATTTGAGAAAGTCAATAAACTATTTATTTTATAATTCATGATTATTTTAAAATATCAAAATTAATGTAATGTTTCGATTAAATAACTTTTTATTTCATATGTAAAATACCGTTCAATGTTTACATCGCACCCGTTGCTGATTTTACGCGTTTTATCTGCATAAATAAATTTGTATGGAAATATATGAGAAAATTGATAAGATAAAATTGTGGAAATTCATTAATATTGTCAAAATATAAACATTAATATTTAATTCCACTTGAAGCTATGATTTATAGTTTTTTTATTCTAGAATTAATTTTTCATCTCATTTTTACATGAATGTATCCAAATACAAATTATTTAATTTTAAACTCACTTTTAGTCGGAATCAAATACTAACGATGGATATCATTGAATCAGATCATAATCGTGAAAACCACTAACAGTGGATATCATTTACAGCCTACTAATTCATTATGTTAGACTCAACACCCCATTGGTACCGAAAGAACACTTCTATGGTTGTGTACTACGAAAATGGTTTATAATTAATTAGTAATTATGCACTAGTCTTAGTGCTTGTTTTCCACTTTATATCCACACAATAATCCTTATTTACATAAGCATTACGCTTTATTATTTTGCATTAGCTTTCCATCATGTGAGCTCCCCATACAACAGTAAAATTTTCATTATGTTGTTGTTATGCTGAAATAGCATTTCCCTTATGTTATTTCGTGAACGATAAGGTCGGTTATACTATAAACGATATTGCTCTACATAATTTGGTCGGTCCAAGTCCCAGCTAAAAAGTTTTTCATGTGGTCACATTCATATTCCCATTTGCCTGCCACAACATTTTTTTTAAGGAAAAAACCGGCCATATATTTTTAAAGGAAAAAAAAATATAAACTATAATTAACAAATGCCATTTTTCCTTTTTTCAGTTAAAATAATGATGACCCAATAAAAACTATACAATTAAGAGAGAAATTTGGGTATGTAAATTTTTTTTTTGAATAAAATTAATGGATCATTTTCAATATTTAAGAAACAAATTAAAAGAGAAAAAATTGCTTAAAAATAAAAGTTAAAGGAGAGGATATATACTTAAATAAATTGTATAAATTTCCTTGGTTTGCGATCATGTACAAACTACAATTAGCTAGGATTACATATATAAAACTTGGAAGAGAATAAGTTTAGTGGGGGCAATGATCCCATCGTCCATTTCTTATTTTAATTTCACTAATATATAATTGACATACTCACCACCCCACCAACAAATGTCTACATATATACGGTAGTATTAGTAGAGTACTAAATGCCAATGGGAAGGATCAACACAGATAAGTGCTAATTGTGTTGGCCAGGAAAAAGAAAGGTAGCTTTCTAAATTTTCTAAATTGTTTAGTCAATTTTTCTCTCCTAAATTGTGCAATTAAAGTGACGTGTAAAATATTCCAGAGGTTAAATGGACCACTTTATATAGAGTCTATGTGATGAATTATAGTTTTTAATTTGTGACTTATCCTTTTTTGTCAATTGGTTTAGTTGTTAGAAATTCATATTTTTAAGATGAATGAATAGAGTGTCTGGGATTTAAACACGCGCGCGCACACACACAGAGATATATATATATTAAACAATGTTTTTACTAATTGAACTAACCTTTGAGAAGTTGTAACTCATATTCTTATTATGTGCAATTTGCATTATATATTATTTCTACCCCTATGTAATCCACCATACCCTCTCTATCTCCGGACCCTAGCATATGTAGCACCACCGCACCACTTCTAAAAAAAATATGAGTGAGGCCATGCACCTCTGTATTGTTCCAAAAGCCTCGCATTCACAGGAGGCTATACTCGGATGTTCTACATTTTACTACAAAACTTTTTCAGAAACTACCTACATTCTAGTGATTTTTTTCTTCTCAGTTTTGAGCAACACGGGGAGGGAACTCTTAAGCATAGGTACTTCTAAAGTGTGTTGAAGTACCTGTACCAAATAGCAAATACGCACCCATACAGGATACACATACGGTTCTCGTACCTTATATACCGAATCATATCCATTTTTATTTAATTGATTCGTCGTAGTGAGTATAGCGAAAACGTACATTCAATGAAAAAATAACAGAAATTGTTTTGCTTTTTTATTGTATTTCAATTCTACCTTAAAAAATGTCACTACTAGAAAAAGCAAAATTAGCGAGGGAAATTAGTGACGGAAAAAATGAAATTCCTCACAAATTCCTTAGTCGCAAAATTTAGTGACGGAATTAGAGAGGGATTTCACATTTTCCCTCACTAAATATCCCTCACTAATTTTTGTTTTTTTATCAGTATGTGATGCGTAATGGCCCACCTTAAAATATTTAACATCAGTGTAGCAAGCAGCACAGTTCAAGGCTTGAGCTCGTTAAAACACTTGGTTTAGGTCTCAACCAAAACAACTTAATTTAGTCTGGATAATTTCTTTTTCCACCATACACTCTTCTCACACACTCTTTAAAAATGTGTGTTTTTTCTTTTACATTTTTGTAAGACTCATTTCAAACTTTTAAGTGCTTTAATTATTTATTTACCAACATACTCCTAGTTATTTCTTAAAAAAAATAAAAAAAATACTCATAGTTATGTTACATCTTTTTTGTGTACTATGTGATAAATTCTTTTATGCAAATATTAACTATTTTTTTCCTCTTAAATGACAAACTTGTAAGACAATACATATTGTCAATAAATTTAATACAACAACTAACATTTTTAATTTTTATGATTTACCTAGCAAAGAGTTTTAAATTATGAAATGTCTCAAATTTGAATCCGAGAGCTGACCTAAGTTTTTTAGTGAGAGAAACTTCATCTTTTCTCCAAGTTTTCTTTCTCCTTCATTCATCGAGGAGGGTGTGGTTTTAGGTCATTTTTTTTGACTAGAATCACCCCTCCGCATCTTTTTCGTCGTTCTTTCAATTTAAATAAGTGGTTTTCACACATATCAAATTTTTCATTGTGTTTTTTGTGATTTCGTTGTTTGAGTGCGACGTTGTGATGTTCGTCGTCTTATGCGGCATTTGATTTCGCGTCTTGTTGCAGTGTTCGTCTGTTTCCTATTGAAAGATCAACTTTAGTCTATTACAGATTCAATCAATGATTTGGGTGTCGACTTTGCAGATCTAGAAACATGAGTATTCGATGACTTAGAATTGATCATATTATTTGTAGACATTTTGCCGTTAAATGTTATTAACTTGGATGTTGTGAGTTTGTTCGTAGGTTCATCTTTTACGTTTTTAGTAATGTTGAACATATTATTGTATTTGATGTACTCTCAATTTGAATGAATGAATATCATTTTGTTTTTATAAAAAAATATTTACCCAGCAAAGTCTTGTGTAGGAACAAAAGAGGTAGTAAAATACAGCGAATTATATAATGTTGATTGCATGCTATAGTGGCTTGAATGTTGGTCAATGATAGGAATGTGAAAAAATTTGTTCTGGTTGTTACAACCTTATGGTTTGGCTGTAAAAATATTTCATGTGGAATTTTAGGTTTACGTGGAATTTTGAATTTGAACTCGGGTCATCATATTTCTTAATCTTCACGTGTGTTTATGTGAATATGTGTTGACTACAAGATCAATAACAAAATAAAAAGAAATTATTCCTTAAAAAAATCAAATTATATATGTTTGTTATTATATTCATTCGTTCTAAATTTATAAGTCGTTTTAGAAAAAAAATTGTCCCAAGTTATAAGTCATTTTACAATACCAATGAAACATTAAAGTTTTTTTTTTATATTATACTCTTAACTATTTATTCTTACTTATTTCAATTCTTTAATTTATCTTTCTCATACCCTTTATTAAGGACAATTTTGTAAAACAACTCATAATACATTTTTTCCATATAACATTAATTACACTTGTTAATTTATATGAAATGATAAAAAAAAAATATAATTTAAGACCGAGGAAATAATTAAAAAAAAGTGAAGAAATATATGCATATGACAACCAATAATAATTTATACAGAATATATAGGTATATACACGAGTCTTCCAAATATGTAGATGCCTTTTTGTTTTTAGGAGCAATATGTAGATAGATGCCTTGACCTTCTCAACTAGAATCCGTATATATACTTTATGCAACGCTATACGAAACCTTTATAACTTATTCCCGGCGGAATAACAACCCCATCACTATGTAATTATAAGTTAACTGCAAGATCATAATCCTTTCTGGCACTTTTAAGCTTGGCTAAAGATCACCTCAAAAAATACTAATAAAGCATGGCTAATGATGAAACATCAAACCTATCTCTTTCTGGATTCAGGGATTGTTTCAAAAACCCTTTAATAATATGTAAAAGGATATAACCTTTGGATCCTTATCAGTCGATTTCTTATCAATAAAAAAGAAAGAAGAGATAGAAAAATATATTAGAAAGGGTGGGGGAAAATATACACTAATAAAGATGAGTTTGTACCATATATTGACAAATTAAAGGGTTTTGATACAATCATATAAATAACTCTATTAGAAAGGGTGGGGGAAAATATATAATTATTAATGATCATTTTGTGAACCAAATAACTACTTGTAAACCCTTGTACTTGAAATTAAACATTTTAAAAGAACATTTCATTGTCTGTAAACATTATGCTACACCACCAAAAAAACATTATGCTAATATATTTTTTCTTAATTTTTTTGAAGAACAAATGATATTAAATATTTTTTTATTAAATAATAACTCATATACCTAAACATATTGATTTGAACATGCACCGTATGTCCTCGTGAATTTAGCTCAGTTGATAGGGACAATGTTTAATATATGCAAGGTCCGGGGTTCAAACCCCGACTACCCCTAAAAAAAGAACATGCACCGTAGAAATTCTCACGATAAAATTCCTTTATGCATATACAATAATCATCCATAAAAAGTAAAAATAGACGGAAAAAAAAAAGAGTTTATGTATGGAAATTCCCACCTTACTGGTTATGGTTAATGCTGTGTTCAATGTTCATGTAAACAATTAAGTTTTCTAAATTGTTAACAGCAAACTATTAAAGTATAAGTTATACTTCCTCAAAGATTCAAACGTGACGGAAAAGGCATAACAGAGAAAAAGAATGTGTTTTCTCTTAGCAACGGAGACATACTGCAACACATAAAGCTTATTCTTTCCTTCTTGCATGCACATACTCAAAGTTCATTTCCTTCATATATATTTTATTTCCTCTATTCAACTTCACTGCAAAACCACAACCATAAACATAGATTATTTCTCAAACTCCATCATTCTTTCATCTCCCAATATCACTCAAAAAACTAAACAAAAAAATGTACGGAAATGATCACATACCCGTTCACCATGTCCCAGGTTCACACCCGGGTCCACACCCAACCCCGAAGCCCATAAAGCGCCATCATTCCACCAAATACTACCTCCAACGGGTTCAAGATAGCCTCACAACCCGTGCTACCAAAATGGTATGCACCGTTTTCTTGAGCCTCCTCGCAATCATTGGGCTCATCACCTTCATTGTCTGGCTAAGTCTACGTCCACATCGACCTAGGTTTTTTATGCGTGACTTCACCTTAACGGGCCTGGCACAACAAACCGGGTTCGGAAATGCCCAAATAGCCTTCAAAGTAGATGCCCGAAATTCCAACCAGAATATTGGGGTTTACTACGAAGCTATGGAAGGGTCACTTTATTACAGAAATAATGTAATCGGGTCGATGCAGATACCTTTTCCATCTTATCAAGGGCCAAAAAACACTACAAAAGTGAACGGAGTTTTCAATGGTGCCACGTTGACCGTTAATAGTCAAGGTTGGTCAGAAATCCAGAACGATGGGGCTGATGGTACGGTGATGTTTATTTTGGAATTGACTTCTGTGATTAAATTTAAGATATCCTCATGGGAAAGCCAGCGCCACAGGATGCACGCAACCTGTGATGCGGGCGTGGGATCTAATGGCACCCTCTTATCTATTTACAAAGATAAGAGGTGCACTGTTGACTTCGCTTAAGGAGACTGTTGTGTGTTTCCAATGTCACACACAAAAGAGCTTGAAATTTCACTAATTTGCCTTTTTAATTGATTAATTGATATTAATTTCTTTTTCATTATCTGTCAAAACTTTTTTCCTTACCATCCTACTTTTTATTAATACGGTTTTATTTTTTTATTTCCAGCTAATGCATTGTTGTTCTTGTTCAGATTTATAGTTGTCTAGTTCTTCCCTGTTATGTAATTATCTTCATGATTTTCACACATTGGAATTTACCAAGTTTGTGATAAATGGAAAAAGTTGTAAGAATTTAATTTCTTGCCACCAATGTAATTATCATTTGTTATTTTGGTATCATAACTATCTTTAACTGCCATATGGTATTAAAAAAAGGCTTTTAACCTCCCTGAACTTTTTCTTTTACACAACACAAGTAAAATTATGTCATTTCATTTAGGGTTAAATAAGTCTTTACCTCTGTAATATAGGTCATTTTCGGTTTTCCCCCCTGTAAAATTATTTTTTTGATTTACTCCCTGTAAAATATTTTTGTTTTGATTTACCCCCTAATAGGCCAAACAAAAACCATTTTATTTTATTTTTTAAGAAATTTTTCGTTTTTGTTTGGCCTGTTAAGGGGGTAAATCAAAAAAATATTTTACAGGGGGGTAAATCAAAAAAATAATTTTACAAGGAGGAAAATCGAAAATGACCTATATTACAGGGGGTAAAGACCTATTAACCCTTTCATTTACATCAAAAGAGGTAACACACAAGAGAATATCATGAAACTATGAAAGGCATGAGAGCTAGCATTAGACGTGACACATTCCATTGATACTATTGCTCTATGGACACCTTCAAAAAAATAAAAACAGCTCCAGAAAATTTTGCATCTCTAATATCATAGGCTTCATAATAGGCCACAAACCCCCACGTTACAAACCAACCCTGCCTTCCTTCATCCTGTTAGTGTAAGAGTAGTCTTGCTTGCACTCCAAGAAAGAGAGAAAATATACTAAATTGAGAGAAGAAAAGAGAGTGTGTAACCTGTGTTTTATTGATTATGAATTGAGTAGTTTTTATGGTACGAATACATATAAGTATATATAGACTTGATCTCTTACTTGAATAACAAGTAAGCAAACTAATCATACTAAAAATTGATGAATAAAAAAAATGAAATTACAAAACATGACAGGTCAATCCATCAGCCGCGCTCTTATCCCATCTTAAGTGTTGAACTAAAAAAAGTAGGTTAAACATGACAATTCGAAGATTCCGATCCATTTTGTCAGTCTATAGTGAAAACACAAGAGATTGTAAACTAAAACTCATTTGGGTTGGTCTGGTGGTGTTGGTTTGAGACTTTAGAATGTGCTCTTCTTTAAGATCTCATATTTGATTCTCCTCGGTACCAATTTAGATGAGCTAATTTTGTTTCTTCAAAAACAAAAGAGATTGTAAACTATATATTCTACAAACCAGTGGTTTCGCCTTGCCAAAATTGCTCTAACTCTAATGATAAGAAATTGAGTATTCAATTTGTAATAATTAATTAACATAAAAACGGGTCTTACATTTCTTTATATATTTAATATTTAGTTCATACATAAAAGTAATTGCTCACATTTGAATCATGACCGGTTAGAAGATTAAGCTATGTGACCGAGGGAAAATTGGAGGCAGAGTTTACTTTCCTAGTTGCGGCCTCAGATTCGAACTTTATCCATTTTCCTGTCCACTCGCTTCATGGACAACGATCCAGCAACCGCAACTACCTACTGTAACGGTTCCTCTTAGCACCTTGGCATCACCAGGTTTTGCATAACCATTGACCAACATTTTTACCATAAAAAAACAATTTCTTGTGTGAACACTATTCTTACAGATTTTGATTGGTTGTGAAATAATTCTTAGTACTACATTCGTTACAAAATAATTGTCATCCTCACAAATACTAAGAAAAACTATAGATAAATTAAAGAATGCAGACAAAATAAATTTATGCACAGAATTGAAGGAAAAAAAACTAATTAATGCCATATTGAAAAAGCAAAATGATGCTTATTTTAGAACGTTTTTATTGGCTAAAACAATCATTATTTTGAAACGGATAGAGTATTTACTATTTCTACCTTCTAGTAAAAAAGAACTGAAGTTATAATTAGAGGAACTCATAATGTTCAATTTTTCATGCAGGAGGAAAAAGGAAAAAGTCAATTATATCAGTGCTAGTTGTGGTTTTCCCGATTGTTGTGACAGTGGTGCTTTTATGTTTGGTTGCAGCTGTTTTATAAGAAGGAAACAGAGGAAGAATCAGGAGACTGATCTCAAAGAAAGCTGTAATGATTTAAATCAATATAAAAAAAGTGTTGCTATTCTACTTTCCACATTGTTTGACAAACTCAAATTTGTCTGGTGCAGTTGGGGATGATGTTGCTATTTTGGAATCCTTGAGGTTTGGTTTAGGCGAAATTGAATCTGCAACAAACAAGTTTGATAAAGATAATATGATTGGAAAAGGTGGATTTGGAGAAGTTTATAAGGTAAAATCAGTACCATAACACATTCGTTTTGCACCTTTATTATGATGCTCTCTCCGGCTTTAAATATGAGCTAAAAATCGAATGTATTTTGCCCAAATTGGACCAAACACATTTTACGTTTTTTGCGTATATTTAAAAACGTTTGAATCAAATATATTTGACTTTTTGCTTATATTTAGGATCGGAAGGAGTAGTTAATTAACAAATGGTTCATCTTGCTTTACAGGGTGTACTTACCAATGGGGATGAGATAGCTGTTAAGAGGCTTTTGGGAAGCTCTTGCGGTGCAAGAGAATTTAAGAATGAGGTTCTTGTTATAGCTCAACTTCAGCACAAAAATCTAGTGAAATTACAAGGATTTTGTCTTCATGGACAAGAAAAGATACTCATATACGAATATTGAAACGCACCGTTTCATTAATTGGAAAAAATTAAATAAATAAATAAATAAAAGTAAATAGGTATGAGAAGTATTCATAAAAAAAAATATATGTTGAAAATCATGATAAAAGCCTTCAAAAAAAAAAATAAATATAGAAAACTTCATTTAGTGAAAATAATCAAAATAGGTGAATCGAGAACTAGCTCCATCTCGTTGATAGCCCTCTCTCATCCTAATGGTGGCCTTTCCATTGGGGCGGCTCCATCTAACGGATAGCTCTTTTCTCTCGACTCAAAACAAGTGTAAAACACTTTCAATTAAGGAGTTTACCTCTCATTGATAGCCCTCTCCTCCTAATGGTGGCCTTGCCATAGGGGCGGCTCCATCTAACGGGGTATCTACACCTAATTGAAACCACATACT
>Ga0228711_1010080_pt1 | contig 12549 bp, 8 predicted proteins | sample MedpolnodulmetaG_2_FD_177996 | JGI IMG/M metagenome (GOLD analysis project Ga0228711, IMG submission 177996) | Root nodule microbial communities from Medicago polymorpha collected in Santa Monica, California, United States - brown nodules | ecosystem: Host-associated > Plants > Roots > Nodule...
CCCCTAAAATTTTAAAAAAAAAAAAAAAAAAAAAAAAAAAAAAAAAGGCATCCACTAATTCACATGATTCACTCTAAAGTGAATATCAAATCCATAAGAATCAAGCTTCAAAACAAAACATACTTAATTAAAACCTATCCTGCAAACATTGCAACTACAAATTTGGATCCAAAATTGTGATTGAATCCAAACTTTTAACAGATCATTTTTCCTACTAATTTGCTTGTTGAAGTCTGTCCAGAATCAGTCACAGCCGCATCATCCTCGTTGTTTGAATCACCTCATTCAATAGTCTCCTAAATCATTATTTTATACACAACTTAGTGAATTACTATTTCTAACAAACTTATTACATCAAAGAAGTCAAAGTAAAAACATATATGTATATACCAGTACATTAGTATCAGCCATTTGACTCAAATCATTAACACATTGAGCATCCTCATCATCATTTCCATGACTGTGTAATTAGCTTAGTCTATAAAATGCAAAAGTTGTTGAAATAAATCAATATTTTATGCATGAATAACAATTATTGAAATAAATAATATTTTAATTGTTGAAAAATAATTAGCTTAATCAATATAATGACAGTGTCTCATGCGTTCATAGACCAACCAAATTGTTTATCCCTTTACAATTTAAAGTATCATTATTTATCACATGAAAAACAATTAAAATTATTGTAAAAATAGCATAGTAGTAGACATGAATGCCTTTATTTCATTGAATGAGTGGAACATAGTATTGATTCAATATCTTGTAATCAATGTCTAAAAAAACAAACAAACAAAAAGAATCTCATGTGACTTTTCATGCTAAATGAAACCAAGTAAAATCAGAGATCAATGGTTGTATAGAAAGGTAAAGTGTAAAGAGAAATTGCTGCAGAAAATACACTAAAAATTGGCTTAACGTTTTAAAATAAATAGACGGTTTTCAAAGATTGAAGAAGAAAAGTTATTAGAATTACCAACACCAAGTGAAGGGATGAGAGTTTAGAGGGCATCGACGTTGGGTGTTGCAGCAACCACGGCGGATCTGAAGGTATATTAGACGCATTCCATATCTATAGTGAAAACAACCTTCAAACGATGCTTGGAGCATACATGATGTTGGGATCCTTTTTTTTTTGTTTGAGGGAGGAATAGAAATTTGCGATGGTGAATGACAGAGAGATAGATAAAGAGCTTCTTAACAAAGATCAAAAATTACATGAGAAATGAAGCAATAAAGAGAGATAGAGAGCTTACTAACTAATTAATCCAAATGTTGTGTGAATAAGTTGTGGAAACCTGGTAACATGAGAGAGATAGAGAGTTTACCAATTAGGTATGTACATAAAGGATGATGATTGGGTAGTTTGAACCTATATATTCATTGGAGAAAGGTATATCAAAGGTCATGATAAATTCTTGTGGGTATAGTGATTAGTTGGGAGATATGATCGCATTAAATACTAACAAAGGAGGAAAAATTTGAAGTGTTTAGGACTGACTGTCAGCTTAGCCGATTTAGCTTTTATGATAAGAGATACCTATTCATCAGTAAACGGTTTATACCACATACATGAACATGTCAATAGTATAATCACCATGTGCTATCAAGGAACATTAATTAATCCAACCAAGGATCCACATAGCTCATCTTGGGGTCAATTGACCCCACTTCTCTTTGAAAAATAAACCAATAATTTGATATTTTAATGTATTGACTTCCCTTCAAATATTTCTTTGACCCCACATATTTAGAAATTACACTACAAACAAACTAATACTGGTGAATAAACTGATATCATATTATATTTGTTGACTTATGCAATACGTTTTGAAAAAAATGGATGGTCTTTCGTGTGTGTTGTCTTAGGAATAAAGATTGGTTTATAACTTTAAAAATAAATAATTGGTCTTTCTTTGAAAGAAGTTGAAGTGGTAGACGATGCACACCACACCAGCAGTAGAAAGGAATAAACGCTTCTGATTCCTCCCTACTCTGTGTGTGTTCATGTTTCAACTTTAAATTAAGAGACTCTTGAAGGTGCAACCATTCTTTTTTTGTTGCAATTTATTGAAATTGAGTGAAGAAACATTAATCCATATAAATTGTTCCTCTTATTCATATTATTGAAGGTGCTTATATTATAATCAAGTAATAAATTAGTGTTATATTATTTTTTAATATGCTAGAAATGGAAAAATATTTTGAAACATAACCAACATTAGAGTCTCAAGAAGTAGAAAATACATCAACTAAAGAATCAAAGCCATTCTTAAAAATAAGATTCCTAAAAATTAGAAGTTGATTTGCAAAGAATGAAATGTGCAACTCTAAAGAAGATTGATTTTTGAAATATTGTCCGGTAATATAGATAGTGATATTTTTAGTAATATTGAAAATGAAGAAAAAAAAATTGCGACATTTTGAAAAATATGAAACACCCATAGAGCGATTCCAATTCTTCAATTTTAAGGTATCTTAAAATTTTGAATGTACAATGATATAATTTTTTAAATCTCCAATTTATTTTAATAATCATGTGATAATTTTATCACTTGCATTTACATATTATATAAATACTTATCATAAATGGACCTCAACCTCACTTATTAAAATTTCTGGATCCGTTGTTGAATTAATCACAAGATTAACTCTTCAATTGGTAGAGGAAGGTCTTAATAATTTGGAGTTTGGCTATAAGATAAGTAAAATATGACTAAAAAATCTCTCACTCGATGTTCAAATTTAAGTTTTTCCACAAAAGTTCATTAAACACTTGAACACAATCACTTTGATAAATAATATGAATATGCAGAATAGAGTTGAAGGAAGTAGTTGAAATGTTGAATGATGTAGTTTGGTTGGAGGTGATTTTACTAGTAGGCTCAAGCGACTGTGAAATTGAACTCTTACTTCATAAAAGTTATGACATACGATAGTATAAGAAGGTGAATGTTGATATCATGTCAAGTTATTTCAAGCCAACTATTTTTTTGCGATTAGCAAATACTCGATAATTCTAATGCATCAAGGATGAGACATTTCATAAAACCATAATCCAGGAAGAAAAAAACAAACTTATAAGACAAATTCTAAGACACAGAACACACAAACTTTGACAGAAAATCATAAACCGTTGAAATTTCACTTTTTGTTTATTCTGTTTCCGCAAAAGGTACATGACTCAAGTAAAGGCATCTAAGCCTTAGTTCTCTTATTCATAATTTTCATTATTATTATCATTATCATTATTATTGATTGGTGTCAAATTTAAGCTGCAGCTCTGTGTTCAGACTCGCGAGGTGGAACTAGAAATTTGAAGGGACTGTTGTTCTTGAGCTGCCTTGCCTCATTCCTGTCCATGTTGAATGTAGCTGCAAGTACATCCACCGGCATACCACTTAGAGTTGATGATGTCCCTGCAAGCCTTGCAATCGCAGCATTATCATTGGTCTTGAATGACACATACTGGAACCTGTCGCTCATTGATTTTGCAGCTACAGCAAAGTTTTGTGGTACTATCAACACGCGACCGGCTTCAAGTTCACCATCAAACACAGTGTTGCCATTGCAGTTCACTACTTGTAACCGTGCACGTCCCCTCAATGCGTATATTGCGCTGTTTGCATTCAGATTGTAGTGTGGCACAAACATAGCATTCTGTATGAACATTGTATTGAGTTAGCTATAACTTTCCAACATTTCTAGTAATGTTGAACTTTAATTAAAAGAAAAACCAAAAACATACCCTGTGGAGAGTTCCATGTTCAGCGCTTAGTCTGAGCCACCTGAGAGCTGGGAGGTCAAAGCTGGTGACAGTTTTGATTCTACCAGCTTCAGGGTTGTAGATGTCAGGTGATGAAGATGAGCCAATGTTCTGGCGAAGTCTAGAGGTGCAAATTGTTTCCTCAAGACCGTTGCTTCTTTCACATTTTTGGCCTCGGCGGCAGGGGCGCTCTTCCTCTTCCCCTCTTATGCTTTTCTGATAATGTGGCCGCCTCCACTCGTCCTCTTCATCTTCATCTTCCTCTATTATGCTGCCTCCTTGGTGACGTGATTGCCTCTCTGGTGGGGTAACGAAGCTGAGGCCACCTTTCACTTTGACAATGGCTCCCTTCTCCTCATCTTCATTCCTGCCTTGAAGTCTGTCAACTATATGCCTGTTCACGTTCAATGCATCTTCCAAGAAATCCCTCTTGAAGCCACTGAAAATGTTGTTGCCGTCACTTTCTTGTTCTTCCCTTCCCCTCATTTGTTGTTGCTGGTATCGTAGAAATTCTTGTTCTTGGTTCCCAGCAAGATAGAATCTCTGTCAAACATTGTCAGTCAAAATCAAACAATTCCAATCTCTGCTGTTAATGTAATAGTGCTAGGACTTGGACATCATTTAGCATATTAATTATACCATCTAATATATTTATGTGTAAAGTTAACTATGCTCACTCACCCTAGGCACCTCGTCAAGTTGATTTTGGAAGCTGCCGGTGTCAATAAGAGAAACGGCAATGACTGGAGTGTCCTGGTCATTGTACATCCAAAATACAGTACCGGTAGGAACTGCAATGAGATCACCCTCTCTGAAGCGGTTAACCTTTTGGTGACTGTCTCTGAACCTACGTCCTTCTCCTTGTTCAGATTCCCTGATCCTGCGGCTCTCTCTTTGTTCAGATTCCTGTGGCTCCTCAAAAGTCTCAGGACAACCCGGGAATACCATGCCAAAATATCCACTACCTGTAATTGGTATAGTATAAAATACTCACTTCTATGTGACCAATATTGTCACTAATATATGCATGCATGTAATGTAAGTAAAGATATTGGAAGAATATCAAAGTAACTGACCTTGTTGGATGAAAATTTCTTGAGGAGCATTGGAGTAGAATGGTCTGCGAAGAGCATTACGTTGAAGGGTACAACGAGAGAGGGCCACACCTGCACACCGGAACTGCCTGTTGTTTGGGTTCCATGTCTCAATAAGTCCACCTTCGGACTCTATACGGTTATCAGGTTCGAGTGCATTCAGCTGCTCTAGCTGACACTCATTTTGTTGAGGCTGCTGCTTTTGATGAGGCTGATGCTCTCTAATAGCAAAACAGCCACTGAAAAGTAGAAAACAAAGTGAAAGAGATAGTGCAAGAAGCTTAGCCATGATGACAGATATTGGAGGAATGTTGTTTGTGATGAGGAGAACCTCAATTAGAACCGGTAATTTATAGGGAAGTGAGGATGGTGAAGGATGGACACGTCAAAGAAGGTGGGGTGGTGAGCATTAGACATTCTTCAGCTTGCATGGCTATGGAAGCCTTGTGTGTTACACATATGCTCTGAGCAGGTGTCTTCATCATCTCCATAACCAAACAAAGAGCATGATTGTCTGCATTGCAATTCTTGCCTAGGTGCTATTAGCTGGAATCGATGGTGGGGGGACCATGGCTTTATTTCTTGTCTTCCATGCTTCTTTCTTATAAATTATGCAGTGCATGCAAAGATTTATGAAGAAAGATTTCCAATTAGCTACTTCATTTAACAGTCACGGTCGGTTACCAAATTAATTAATGCTTAAAATTCAAGTGTTACTTCATAGTGTTTGAAAAACATTATTATCAATTTCTTAATAGTACCTTACAAATGTGAAATTTTCGTCAACCAGTTGTTTACTGAGAAGTACATCTTGCTTTTTCATCAAAAATGAGAGTTTACTCAAAAGAAGCCAAATCCTATGAACTTTTTCATCTAATGTAACAATACCTTTTGAATGATCAAATTAAAGGTTTCTTTTAAGTAAGGTCTCGGGTTCAAACCTTATGGATAGGAAAAATGTGGTTGGAAGGAGAGACTCCACTAAAAGTGGTCAGTCAGATTCTCCAACAGAGATTAGTTATCGACAAAGTTGGTGGATACTTCACACAATAACATAGTTATAAAAATAAATTAATTTTTTATATATACTAAACTAAAACTTTTATGATTTTTTCAGGTTGTAATTTTTTTTATCATTTGTAGGTTTATGCATGTGCGTGACACTAGTTACAAAGACTTGGTCCGTGACCCATACTGATTAACTTGGCTCTTTAAATATGATATGATATGATGATTCAGGTCATGGCATATTTTTTTCTGCCATCCTCCCCCCAATTCTTCTCATAAATAAACAGTAAAGTAGTGAGAAATGGATGACAAGGGTAAAAAAATCAATGAATAAGAATGCAACTGCTGCAGAGTATTATGGCTGGTATACCATGCAATGCAACATGTAGTTACAATGACTGTTAATTTGGTTATCCGGTTTGCGGACCCCCTGTAATCTGTTTCTGTTGCCGCGTGCGTTTGTGCATCTTGCACAGTCTCGACGAGATAAAATTTTGCTGTTTCTAAAAAAAAAATACTAATGTGAATAAAGTTACTTTTACGAAAGCCCCTATAAACTCCAGCCAATGCTTCAGTCAGTAATTAGTGAGACCACAAATATTTTGGAGACCTCTGCCACCATCAGCATCCTGACTAGCCCTCACTTCTTCACAAGATTTTGTACCGATAAATCCAGCAAACTTGGCAACAGTCAAGTTTTTCAATGCAACATCAAGTGAAATGTGAAGGATCGCAATAAGGGAGCCGTCTTACTAGAACCCGCCATGAATATCATATTGAAGTGTTACTTCGTAGTGTTTGGAAGCATGGTAGTGACTAGTGTCAGTCACTACAGCCAGATATCTGCTTAAGAGCAGCAAGTTCTTTCAGAAACATATGGTTCTCACTTCACTTTGATTTTTCGCTTGATGTTAATTTTAATTTAGTTAAAACAAGTTATATCTCCACAGCTCATGTTGATTTTACTTAATTATTTAAATTTGAGCTCCTTACTTATACTTGTGATAATAATTTATTGACTGATTAATGTATAATCAATTTCATTGGTTGATGAATACTATTTTGTCTTAATCCTACAGTTTCTAAGGGAAGCTAACTATATTAAATTAAAATTTGGTAGAATGGTAAACAAATGTTCATTAAATTAAAATTTGGTAGAATTGTAAACAAATGTTCAATAATTGTTCAAGTTAGAATATGACCAATATTTCTTACTTCAAGAGTATTGTTAACCATTTGCCAAGTCCTATATATTTCCTTCACCAAAGTGTGTGGTAGAATATGACCAGTTTTTTATCATCCAAAAACGGGTCAGTTTTATTTTTTTTATAATAATCATGGCTCGTAAATTATGAAAACAAGATAAGACGGTACAGAGTTTATTGTTTTTAGAACACGATCAAGTTAGGGTAAGGATCCTCTACCTTCAAAGTCACTTACTTTTCTTTCTACCTCTCTCTTGTCTCTCGTTTTCTTTCTCATATTTTCCCTCCATGTCCTCCATATTTTTTCAATTTCTCTCAATTTTAAGTCTAAAACCGCCCAAAATTACAGAATCCAAATCCATCAAATTGATGCCTATAGAACATCGTACTTCAGGGAATATAACAGTACTCCATGCACTAAACGTGACTCATTTATCTGAAGAAGGGGATCAAAATGAGAGTATTTTTAAGGAAAAGACCACATTAACATTATGATGAACTACAATAATCTCACAAGGATTAATTATCACAATCCTCGGGATATAATCACCCTTATAGAAGGAACTATAGGTTATAAATATTACACGCCTACACAATATGGACAGCAACAAAATATAAAGCAAGAAGAAACAATGAAACACACAACCTTCGCTTTTCTCATTCGGTATTAGTCTTGAGGCTAGGTTCAACATTCTTCTCTTTCGTGCTATCCACTATTTTGGTTTCAACATGACTAACCCCCTCGGATGCATCGACAACGACTTCACGAGTGTTTGACTTTTGAGGCAGCTTTCGATCAAGACTCTGAGCAGCTTCTGACAGCTCTTCGGACTCATCACCTTCACGCCTTTCACTGGGGTTTTGAACAGCTTCCACTTCATGCCTTTCGGTGGGGTTTTGAACAGCTTCCGCATCATGCCCTGCAGTGTCAACACTTTGTGCCTCTGAATTTTGAGAAGCTTCCAACTCCTCATACTTAGAAACCAACTGCTGCAGCTCATCATTGAGATATAAAGCCTCAAAAAGTGTCTCTTCGTCATTTGCGGTGCTTTCCACAATCTCCTTGATAAGAAAGAGTGATTGCTTGCACTTATCCAGCAGACTCAAAGTTAAATCTTCCTACAATCACACAAAAATATTGTACTTTCTATTACGAAAAAAAATATTATTGCAGTGCATTTATTAGATATTTGGATCTTTAATTATTTGATCAGGGATTCAACAATTTCTTAAATAGATCTCAATTATCTCTATATTAATCTCCACTGCTGCATTCAAAGGTACCTTGATTTCCCAAAAAAAAAAAATTTATTATCAAATTTGTTTCAGTATAAGAATGGTATCCTTGCATGGAAAAGCAGTTAATTTAGAATCTGGCAAGAAACATCATGAAGTAGTAAACAAAACAACAATTTATTGTTCCGGTGTTGCTAGCCGCATTTCTTTAATTTCAAAAAAGTTTACCTTTAAAAGTTTTGGCTCTGCCTCAGAATTTAATATGCTAGAGAGCAATTCAAGACTGTTTCGAGCAACCACAAGATGCTCTTTCTTCTCTTCAGCTGATGCTGGTTGGTGATCAGAAAAGAAAGCTGCCGAGTCATCCAGAGCAAGAGCATGTAGCCCTGCTTCTGGAACTGGGTATCTTTCAGGGGGATCTAAAGGATGTTGATAAGCACTTGACTCTGAGGCATACGGAATAGGTGGTGAATTTCCTGTCGTCATGTCAAGTGATTCACCCTTTCCTTTCAAACTCTGTAATCAATGAGAAAAAAATGTATGATTCAAATTAATAGCGGAGAGAAAAGGAGCACAAGACTACGTCATGGAAAAATAAAAAATAGAAGGAGTCATATTTGGAAGAGGAGAAAATAAATAAGAACATGATATTCACATCAAAACCAACATTCTGTAGAAAGATATCCCAAGGTCACCTGGTAAATGATATTTTTACATAGTAGACTTCTGCGGACAATCTCTTAGGTCGATGATACTTGCTTCTTTTAAGCTTTTAATACACCTCCTCGATGAAATTTTCTTATCCAAATTTCAATCAAGTTTTTCTTGGGACCTATGTTATTTGAATTATTTGGGAGAGAAAATAAATGGTATAGAGTTGTGAAGAGAAAGTGAAATGGTGTATAAAATGCAAATTCATCTAGACATATCCTAAGACAGGCTTGGAAGCCAAAGTTGGAAATCTTACTGTGCAAAAAATTCAGTGCAGATACCTTGAATCCATAATAAAAGTAATGAAGAAATAGATAAATTAAATCATAGTATTCGACCTAGGTAGACTAAATCAAAATACGTCAGCATATTTTGCGACTAACATTGCCTTTTAAGATTAAAAGTAATTTTATTTCTCAAAAAAACAAACCATTAAAAGAAAATTGACTGCGTGGTCATAAAACCAGCAATGAAAACATGTTCGGTGTTAATGAGATGAAAATGTGACAACAGAATAGTAGTTATACAAGACATGACAGAATTAGGAATAAAAGATAGTTGGGTCTTATTGTGGTTTGGGCATGTGTTGAGCAGACCTTGGTAAATATGACAGATCAAGATGGAAGATAGCTCAATAATTAGAGGTAATGATCAAGCAAAATAATAAGCTAACCCATCAAGAAAGAACTGAGTTTTAATGATCTAAATCACAGAACAAGATCCATGACAGGACAGGACATAAAGACATCATTTAATCCGTATAAACAATCCCACTTAATGGGAAAGGTTTTGATTGTTATTGGTGTCGTTGTTGATGTCATAAAACGAAAAATGCCATACGGTACAGAATCTCAAACAGTAATGTCATGGTGAATACATACAAGAAAATTTAAGAGCAATAAAAATTTGTTGTTATATCAGTTTAAGACAGATAGAAATCCCGGTATGAAGTTTTATTGGATGAAGGATAGCCTAATAACTAGATAGATATAAAGGAAAAAAAAAAGTTTAAACAAAACCATTGAAATGGACTTAGATATATATAGCTACTATCGGTACTTGGTCTATGAAATCTACAAGACAAAATCATAATGGAAATGCAATTTCTTGTGTTTCATCTTGTTTAAACTTATTTAACTGAATTAATTTCAACGTCCTTAATAAGGGTAGCCTAAGCCTAAAGATGCAAAATAAGATTGCCTAAAATAGACCCATAATTGGTCCAACCCTGACCTCTATAAATAGAACACCCTCTCATCATAGTTCTAACTAATAACCTACTAAGATGAACTCTATATTTCACCCCTTAAGTTTGATCACAACTCACATACTTAGATATAGCTCTATTATTGATCAGCATATAATAAAAGCTAGATAAATGCTAGCAACACGCTTTATAAACACGTTCTATCATATTGTATCCTATTACTTGAAAGTTGAAATTTTTATATGTTGAACAATAATTTTGTGAGACCCATTTGAATTTTAACCAATGAAAGAAAAGAAACTATGTGTGTGAGTGTATCCTCTACATCCTCATAAACCTAACATATTGTAACACGGACACTTCTAATTGAAAGTGTGTCAGGTTTCGACACAAATCAGTGTCAGACAAAAGCACACCAACACATTTGATTACATTTAATTAATTATGAGTGAAAAAAGAAAGAGAAAGAAAGAAACTAACCATGTAAGTCTGGCTGAAAACAGGAAGATAAGCAATATCATGAGACTCACCCCAAGCCCTAATCAACTGAAAAGCCCTTCTTCTATTACCACTATCAACCTGATTATTCTCAATCAATCTAACCATATCATCAAGAACCTTCTCAGAAGCAATTTCAGAAAACACTTTATCACAATTCATAGCACAAGTTTCCAACAAATCAAGACTATGTTTCTGAACAACAGGACTCTTATGATTAATCTTCCTCTTAATAGCTTTCACTATTTCAGAACCGTTAAACTGTTCGGCGTTAATAAGGCCGCAGATTCTGAGATTCATACCCCAATTAGGTTCAGATAAAGTTTCCGATGTTGCTTCGTCGACCATTTTGGATTCAGGGGTTGGCGTTTGGAGAATTTCTTTCATTTTGTCGCTTACGATTCGGCTCATGTTGGCGCTGCTGGTTTTGAGCCTCTCGCCGAATTGAGCTAGCTTTGATTTATCCATGGATGGAGTCAGAAAGTGAGGAACCCTAGATCGGATTAGTGTAGTCAGACAGATTTCTGACCATTTATTCTTCTACTACTTTTTTATTCATCGTCGTCGAGATAGGAATAGGATCAATTTTTTTTTTTTTTTTTTTTTTGTCTCGGGTTCTTAGATGAAGAACTTCACACATGATCAAAATTATTTTATCTAACAATTGGAATCTTAGTTTTTTCTTTTTTTAATAATTTGTCGTTTGGTAGAGTTTTATTAATTACTTAAACTCAATTACTTAATTTGAATATCAACACTAAAATAAGACTCCGTTTGACGACAAATTTGAAATATAAATTCCTTAAAAAAATGCAAAATAAGATAATAATAAGTAGAATGCTAACAAATGTCTTAAAATATTGATTAAAATTTTAAAATAAGTAGGTTTACATTAAAAAATAGTAGCAACCATTTTATTTCTAAATAAGTAAATTCTAAAATAAAGTTGTAGCAAATATGAAATACATGTATAATTTTATTTCTTTCAAAAAAAATATGTATAATTTTATTCCTAGATAACTTAAAACAAACTCAACCATATAACATCGTAAAAAACAAACCATTCATTATTCAATATGCACTTGCTTGCCTCAAATTTTTTTTTTCCTTTCAATATGTACTTGCTTAAATTTGAATCAAGTGTGACATGTTTTTTAATTAAAAAATATTATTCATCAACGACTTGCGCTTAAATCTTGTTGTCACGGGCTACATGTCTAAAATAATATATTTTTTTCTTGCCAATGTTTAAAATAATCCGATTATCTATCAACTTTTTTTCTTAAATGGATTATCTACCAACTTTGACACACCATGATTTTTATTATTTTTGACATCATATGCATTTTTTGTTGTTATTGAAAGCTGATATCATCATATGCTATAAAATATTCATTTATTTCCCAAAATACACAATAAATCTGCAACTGCAACCGTATTAAAATCATTAAGGACCCACAAACTTAACCTTGTTTATGATTTTTCTTAGTTTCATAAAAATTTATTTCTCTATGGTAGCTGAAAGGGACCCTCTTCCTCAGGCTTTCCAGGTGTCTTTGTTGAGAAGGGAAAGACAGCCATGAATGAAGGGAAAGCCCTTCACTAGTTACCATTGGAATTCACAAAAGAATCAATTTTTATTGATCTCGATCTGTTTCTCATAACCATGCATACAGGTATGCAAATGCAATTCTTCATAGTTTCTATTTTTGCTTAAAAAATACTTTTTTTTTTTTTTTTTTTTTTTTTTTTTTTTTTTTGTTTTTTTTTTTTTCCTTTTTTTTTTTTTTTATTTTTTTGTTTTTTTTTTGGTTTTTTTTTGTTTTT
>Ga0228711_1010081_pt1 | contig 12548 bp, 9 predicted proteins | sample MedpolnodulmetaG_2_FD_177996 | JGI IMG/M metagenome (GOLD analysis project Ga0228711, IMG submission 177996) | Root nodule microbial communities from Medicago polymorpha collected in Santa Monica, California, United States - brown nodules | ecosystem: Host-associated > Plants > Roots > Nodule...
AAACAGAATACCTTAATTTTCATGCAAACTCGGCTACCCTAATTTCCAAGCAAACTCGGCTATATATAGCAAACCCTAAACCGTGTTTCTCTCCAAAAAAAAAAACCCCTAAACCGTGGTAAATTACACAGACAGCAGAAGAATCATATTTTTTGAGTTTTTGATTTTCGCAAATGGAAGGACGTGACCTTACAACCTTCCTCTCATACCACTACTTTACTGATATTCTAATTTAACATGCATTTTATCGATATGCATATTTTTTGGAGAAATGGAATATCCTTTTTGTGTTTTTTGTTTTTAGTTTGAGATGTTTACACCAATTTTGGCAGTCTTCCTTTTACAGCAAAGTAGCAATGCCCATTATTTAAGAGACTCAACATCAAAATTGGAATGAAGGTAGTCAATGGATTCTATATTATGTATCTTTTTTGTCAATCGTATTCTACTGTTGTTTTTTTTGTTGAAAAATTTAATCGCATTCTAATTGATAACTAAATAAAACTAATCCCCTTAAATGCTAACTCTTGGATCAGAAAGGATGAGTAGGAAAGAAACAATAATTGCAATGAAGTGGTAATTTATGCTAATTTTTCTTTTAGATTTTTCTATTCTATTTTATTTTTGAACCATGTATTTGCTTTTTGTTTTGCTAAATTTTTTCTTTGTTTTAATTAATTTTCTTGCATTCTTTTTGTAGACAGTGCACTTTTGAAAGATGCTCACATTGGGTAACATCCATGACTAGGGAAATATGCAAGGTTAAACTTTATATTGGACGGGAAAGACATGATTTACTGATATAAGAGATACCATCAAAGACATGATGTTTGTGTAGGGATGTTATCAAAGAGCCCAAAAGATAGCCAATTTGATAGTCAATTTGATACTTATATATGACACTCTAAAAATACAGGCAATTTAATACTTATATATGACACTTTTAAAAAAAAAAAACCGTGCATCGCATGGGTCGAATTCTAGTTATATTTAACTATATTAGCAACCTAAAAAGAATGTATAAGCGCATTTTATCTGTCTTAATTAGCTTAACTCAGTTGCTATGAGCAATGCATAATTTATGCAAGGTCCGGGATTCAAACCCTGACAACTACCGTAAGAGTAAAAAAAAACACACACACTATCTCTCTTTTCCAACATAAAAAGCCCTCAAAGTATTGTACTAGAGGAATATTATCTAACTATATTAGCTCCTCAAAAGAACTAAACGCGTCTTTTATCTTCCTCTCCAACATATAGAAACCAGCATTGTGTTGTACTTGGAATATTCCTTAACCATATCACCCCCTCAAAAGAATGTATGACGGGATCAAAAGTAGCTTTTATATGTATTCGTTTCAAAAACAGAAATGTTAATGCACACATGTACACTTTTATTATTTATGTGCCATGCTTCTCAATTTGAATTAATAAATTAGACAATTTCCTATAATATATGTTTACACACTTGTTTTTTTATTTTGTTCATGATTACACACACATTTCTTACAGCGCATTTTCGGGGTCGGGTTAGAGGCAAAAGCAATATTTCAAACCTAATAGCTCTTTCTTGAGATGATAAATGATAATGCAGCACAAACCTAATAGCTCAAAACAAACATAAAATTGTTCTTTCTTGAGATTCATCAATGGCTTATTTCAAACTCGCTCCTTTGGCTGTTTTCTTGCTTGCCACATTCTGTCTGAAAAACTACTAACAAACATGTACTCTCATAACATTATTATGTATATTATTAGTATCCACTATTTTGGATATATTGTTATGTATATGTTTGAACTTTGAACCCATATTAGTAAAAAAATATGAAATCTTTCTCTAATATTTTCACGAATATAATTTTATTTTTATCTAATAATATAATGATATGTTGTTCTAACTTCTATCTGCTTCGCTTTTCACAGTAATGTTCCCGACGAAGGATGTAGAAGCACAAAGTTGTGATGGTATTTGTTCAATATTTGATCAAAGTTGCGGTGGTGGCCGTTGTATTTGTCGACTTGATCAGTTTAGGTTTATTCCAATTGGTGGTTGTGCCGTTCGAACATCTACAGATGTTATGGAAATGGGTGAGGAACATCCTTACCTATGTGAGTCTCATGATGAATGCAACAAGAAGGGAATTGGGAGCTTTTGCGCTCGTTCTCCTAATTCTGAATACAAAAATGGCTGGTGTTTTGCATCTTTCTCTGACGCTCAAGAGTTCTTCAAGTTTACCACCAAGTATAAATTCACAAGAGACTTCCTTAAAATGCCTATCACTACTTAAAATAAAAAACTACCACGCATGAAATCATGTATCTTAGTACTTTAAATTAACGGTCTTTGACTCTTTGTTTGCTACTATTAAGTTGGATTTCTTAGAAATCTTTTTGAATTCCAATAAATGATACATGTGCGTGGATGTGTGTTGCAATTTAAAATATGTTGTAACTTTTCTATTTAATATATGTTGGTTTTGGTGTTTAATTTTCCTTTTGAGTTTTCTAGATCTTCTTCGGCTATTTCTTCTAGTTTTATCTATAATATACATGATTTCCATGCTAATATTTTCTTTTATAATTCCTTAACAAATGTCTATGAGACACTTGTTAGCATTTTCCTTATTTATATAGAGTGGCGGCCTTAAAGATGTTTAGGGTGTGCGGTCGTAGCTAACCCCAAAATAAAAAATTTATGATTAAATAATTTATATAGTTAAAAAATTACTCCCTCTCCCAAATTATAAGCAAAAAAAAATTATTTCACGCTTATTAAAGAAACTAAAACATGATAATTTGGAGTATTGTTTCTTGTGTTCTTCTTGAAATTAGTTTTATTTGCAGATTTAAAAACAATTTTCATTGGTTATTGGTTATTTGTTCAAGAGAAAATGAGATGGAGAGAAAATTAATTGCAATTTGCATTTAACTTCAATTTGGAAAAGATGGTATTTTGAAATAACTTAATGAAATATGACAAAAGTTAATCTTTTTTGTTTATAATTTAGGACAAAGAATATGAATTTTTTTTCTTCATATAATTTGGGACGGATGGAGTATTGTAGAACATGCGCACTTTATAAACTTTTTGTCTAACTTAGTTGCTGTAAAATTGTAGAAGCTAAATAACTTATCTTCGACATTAACATGGATTCTTCTACATGCGAGGCTCTACCAAACACATGCTTTATCAATCTAACAAAATTGTGTAGACGTTCAATAGTTATATTGATACATCAATAGTTTCATTGGCACACCTTGTGCTATTGGGACTACTTGTTTGTGGTAATATATATTTCATTTTGGTTTGTTCAAAAAAAAAATTTCAATGTTAAAATCCAAATTTTTATCGGTTATGAGTTTCAGATAAACTAAACTCTTTTATGGGGCTATTTGTATTACCTTATTTGAGCTTAATAGCTAGCATAAGTTTTGTGAGAATGTTTAGGGGAACTTATGTAAATAGATTTTTAGGTTAGTTTCATGTGTTCCTCAAGATAACTTATGAAAAGAGCTTATTGCATACACACAAACATTTTAACTTTATTTATCTTTTGCTATAGACATCGGGGATGTTTGGATAAAGAGCTTGTTTGGACTTATACTAAGACAATGCATTAGTTAGTTGTCAATGCATTGTCTTGTCATATTCAATTTAGGAAAATGCTAGAGATCCTGACAGATTGTCACACGACAAATTCACGACCGTCTAATTGCCAAATACAATTCTTAGATGATATTTATTGCGTTCCTTTTTTTTCGGCTGGGCTGAAATTTAATTGGATAAAAAAAATCTAGGGACAATTCGGGATAAAAAGTTTCTAGATAAATAGCAATGCTCTTCAATTTATAACCGTAAATTCAATCAATATCAAAATTACATGTTGAGTGCATCAATGGACTTATACTATATGCATTAAAATCAAACTCCCATTATTCTCATAAATTTCAAGTCTCAAATACACACATTTTCTCCCACTTACCCTCTCTTCTTCGTCGTTTAACCACTTCAAAAATGTCTTTCTCTGAAAACACCACTTATTTTTGTTTTCTGTAAACTTCTTTTTCTATCTTTAATCTATTCTTTCTTTTTTATTTTGTCGACGTTTCCTTTCTCCATCTTTCTCTGTGAATTTCTTGATTTTATTTACAGGAACCAGAGGCTCGCACACGAGAGGAATATTAAAAAAAAAATCCTGATTTTAAAAAAATTCTTGATTTCTAATAAAGTTAATATATATTTTTGTAAAAGTTTATCATTTTGCAGTTACACTTCCCTATCTCCATTGTTCCACAGTTAGATTACATTTCAATCCTCATTATTGGATTTGACGAATGATCAATTATACCAATATCAAAATGTATGATACATTATCAATTTACACATTTGTATGAAAAAGTTTGCAATTCAATACATGTTCTGATAGATGTTAACTTTTCAATTATGTGGTTGTATCATGTTTAAATAGGGTTCCATATGTTTTGGAGAGACATCCCAGCACTAATGCTCGGTGGTTAGAAAGACCATATTCCGAGAGATCAACATTGCACGTTGCCAAAATGCCTAATCAATTCGTCATCAACGAACTTATAGTTAATTTTTTTTGAAGCAAAATTTCATTGAAGATGTGTATACCCCCATTTGAAAGAGGAACATTGTGCGAATCCTCTCACTATGTTTTAAACTATCTAAATTTCTCCAACATATGCATAAATACACAATTAACGGAAAGACATTTGCTTGTTTCTACTTTCTAATAAAGTGATTATTATGCATCATATTTTGCTTCTTTTAAAATTATTAGGTGGTTTTTGTTTTTGGTGATGCATGATTCGTTTTTTAATGAAAACATGTGTGTGATTACAATACTAAACTATAATAAATTTAATGAAATATAAAAATAAAAAAAATAGGGGAAAAACCATCTTGTTTTTTCAACGGAAGTTAGTCATTGATAATCGACGGTGGAAATTTCATATAAATATTACGAGAAAAAAAAAACAAATAAAAAATTATTCATTACATTGGCAATCATGCTATATAAGACAGTAAAATAGGCCACAAGAAAATACTGAATTCAAATGGATAGAGCATATGTAGACCACAAGTAATCATGCGATATCATGCTATATGAGACCGATTAGACACAGATAACCATTCCAATCTTTTTAGTGGAACTTGTACTCCTGAACTGTTGGTAGCTATAGCAGAAACTGAGTATTTGAAATACAAAAATCCAAAGTATCCATCGGATTGATCTTGTTAACAACATGACTTTGGAAGAGAAAATTGATTTGATGGTTCAGATTGATCGCAGCATTGCATCTATTGATTTGGTTAACAAGTGTTATAGGTGTATGCCTTTCCCTGTATTGTCTTTTGAACAAGATTTTTAAAATTGTTTGGCTAGCATGATTTGAGTTGCGACATCAAGGGTTTTTATATCTCCGCGCATGAAAAGTAATTTCAATTGAGGCTGCATTAAGAGCAATTATCTTTGCATGATAAGGCGATTCAAAATGTTTACTCTTCTATTTGACAGTTCAGTCTCCGTTTCTATTTGTATTCACTTTATTCATTGAGAAAAAGAATTAGTTTATTACATTGATTTGAGAAATATGAATATCTGAATAATAGGTTTGTTGAATTATAAGGTTGAATGGATGATTGTTCAAAATGTCAGAGAAAAATTGTCACTTTTAAGATGATGGAGAGTTTTATATCCATGTTGACCTAAATGAGCTTTTGAATACCATTGCCAACAAAATGATTTTGAGTCTATGGATTTGCTGCGATTTATGTAAAAGTGAACCATCAACCATTTTCATGCAACAAGATACGTTGATTGGGTTGGTCCCTTGGTGGTAATGGTATGAAAATATACTCCTCTCATTTTTATATTGTTGTAATCTTCATCATCTGGTTCTGATTATTTGTGTCAATAATATACAGTTGAATTATAGAAAATAGAGCAAGCAAATGAAAACCAATATTAGTTGAACACAGCTCAAATAGACTAGTGTGTACCAATAATGAACAATTTGTCATTTGCGCTCAGCCGATCAAGCAAGAGGAACTGTTCAGTTTGGGAAAAACAGTTTTACAATGTTCGTGTAATTTCTAGTCCACCAAACTTTTCTTATTGGTGAATTGTGTCTTTAGAATCAGCTCAGTTCATCTACCGATGACATCAAAAGCAGCGAGATTTGATCAATTCTAAACAATACATTCCCTTATGTTCTGTACCTAAAATTTTGACAAATAACACGTATTCTAAAAATAAAAGGCTTAGAAGAAGACATAAAAATTGGGTTCGTTTCGTTTTATTTAAATTTTAGACAAACAAAACATAATCATCATAATGAATACACAGTAGGGACATTAACAACATCTAATATATTGTTTTTTATTTATCTTTTATAGATAATTGAGAATGGTTTTCATGGATAAGAATTTCATTGTTTATAAAGTAAAGCTTGAAGAGATTGTATACAAAGATCTCAATAAGGTATTGAAAAAACCAGTACAATGAGAAGGGTTTAAGAATTACATCTAGCTTACAAGCAAAGTTTCAATATCAAATAGTCAATTTGGAGGAATATGCCACTGCAAGCAACTGCATTGTAAGCCTTTCTAAATCCAAAACAATGAACAATAGTAGTAAGGCATTCGAATCAATATTTATTAATCATTAAAAAATAGAAAGATACAGTAGGACACGGCCAACCAACAGTAAAACATCGACGTAAAATTTAGTTGTTAATTACTTACAATTAAAGTGAAGTACGATTCAAATGATTGACTCTCAGATTTTGGAACTTCCACTACAACTGCAACCGAATCCTGTTTCTCTTCTAATGAACCTGCGACCTTTCACCTCCGCCATCATCATCCTTCCACCAAATCTCCCGACCACCATGTAGCCTCGCTACTAGTGATGTAATCAGCCTCCATGGCTGCGTCATCACCAAATTCAGGGGTCTGTTTCTTCCAGTGCCGTTATCGTCCATGGTGGTGGTACGTTTTTATTCTTCGACCTCCATTACCGTCCTTCGCGCCGCTGTGAGATTGGTGGTTGTGGATCTCGGTCAAAACTCAACTTCCATCACGGTGGTGGTAGATTGATGTTTTATATGAAAAATGTGACCTTAGATCTTTTCTAATCCGAGTTTTGCATCGACCTCTTTTAATGACTTTTCTCGGTTTTGTCTGATTGTTGTTTGCTTTGTTCCCTGATTTTAACTCGGGTCTGATGAGATTTGTAGGTTACAAAATTTTACGGGTTTGCATCCACTGCACGGAGAAATTGGGGAATGTCTTCAATCAGTCTCAATCATTTTTGAATGAATTCGGATTGTTTGATTACTTTTAGGAAAATCAGTTCCGGCTTGTGTTAATTCTTTTGGATCACAACGTCGTGTTCATGAATGGTTTGGCTCGAAAGGGCGATTTTTGCTTGTTGTTGTTTTACAGGGAGTTGATGGATCGGGGATCGTTTCTGTGTTGGCAGACGATTCATACGTTATTCTCGGGTATCCCAGTCATCTTGTTGATTGACATGGGACTGTATGGACTCGAAAGAATCGCCAATGCTTGTTGATGGTATGTGATCTGATTCGTGTTGATGATGGATTCATTCGCCAAACTTTAGACCCGCGCTTAATTGTTAGAATTATTTAGGGTTGGACCCCACTTTGTGGATCTTTTTTTTTTTTGCCTGTTAGGGTTGTTGACTGGGTAAGTTTTTATGTCCCCCAGTTGTTATGTTATATTTCCTTTTTTTAAAAATACATATGAGCAATTGGCAGCGGATGAGAGTAGGGTTCCAACCTAATTGGACACTATTATTTTTTATGTTATTTTGCTCTTGGCTTATAAAACAAAAAGTGCAGTTATTTTACAATTAATTAAAGTGCAGATGATTTATATGAAACAAATTATTCTGAACATTAAAAACATTAGAATTGTTTGTAAATCTTTCGAAAAAAAATAGAATTGTTTGTAAAAAAATCAATAGAATTGTGTATTATTTTAAAAAAAAATTGTTGTAGATAATTAAAGGTTATATTAAAAAAAATCACTATTTAATTTTATCTGTAGTTGTTTGAAATCACTTTCAAATGAACTTTTTGTGAAATTGTGACAAAATAGTGAATATCGTAAATTATAGTTTAACAAAATACAAAAATAATTTTTTTGCAGGAAATACAAGTTTCCTAAAACTTTGTAATTAATACCTTAAATACTATTTAAGTAAATGAGTAAGTTTTCAAAAAATAAAAATAAAACTTTAGTCATTGAGCATCGGTTAAGATCCTCTCCATTTAAGATCATTTTCATTTCTTCAATTTGGAGAAAGAAAAAAGCAAATAAATTTTTAAAAAATTATAAAATAAGTAATTTTGATAGGACTTTTTTTTTATTTTTTTATTTTTGAGGAATGTGATAAGACTCATTTAGTGGTAGGATCTACTATCTAATTCTATTTAATATATATTGTTACTACTTCTTAAAAAAACAAAATATTGTTACTTTGCAAGTATGGTAATGACACATTCATTACATGTTCTCTAATTCTTACCATATATATTTCTGGATTTAATTCTTCCAGTTCAAAATTCATTTTGATATTACACAAAAAATAAAAAAAAATGGTATGCAATGGCGGATTTGTAAGGTTAAAAAAACATGATGGAGTTTATAGAAAAGATAAAACACAAAGATCGGTGATATACATCGTATTAAAATATTAGAAAAAGTGAAAATTACAAGGGAACAAAGAGTAGTTTTTTTTTGTTGAGGAAAACAAAGGGTAGTTATATAGTGCACAATCAATTTTTCTTGGTACAAAACTTATGTCCATGTTTTTCTTATGATTCTTTATTAAAAATATATTTTTTGTGACTAAAAACAAATTTTGAAATAATTGTAGATTCAAGGAAATCATGAGTACTTCATTTAAGAAGCATATGAGAAGCACCTAAAAAAATACAACGAAGTTTTTTCCTTTTCATACATACATTCACCATTGTGCTTAAACCATGATTTTTGCTCATGAGTAAAACAAACTTTGTAAAAATTGTGAATTTTAAAAAATCATGACTCATGAGTTGTTATTGTGAATTTAAAGAAATCATTAGTAGTTGTTCAATTAAGAAGCATGCAAGAAGCACTAAAAAAAATGCAACAGTTTTTTCTTTTTTCTTAAGCACAACCTGCGTGCACCAACAAGTTCAATACACGTTTTATGACTTAATTTATGAGGGAGGTTGTATGAGATAACCCCATTTAATTGATCTCTAATAAGACAATACACACAAGCTTTCTTTTGTACATGGCAGAAATCTCTTACAAAGATGGTCGACACATGTATTTTCTATCATTTGGATTTTTTACAAGGATTGAACAAAGACTAGAGAGTCCTTTACCCTACATGAAAAAATATTCTTTAGTACAATTTGATTAAAGAATGAAATATATAAAACATATAAAATTGAAAATACTGGTTGAGAATATAATTAAATTGGCATAATCGTTCTTCACCTTCGCCATGCCATGAAGATTCTCAACTTGTTCTATCAAAGATGTTGATCACACGTTGAAGGAACAAATATAAACCATTATCAACATCAACATATAAATGGAAAAATAAATATTCCTAACATAGGACATTGAACATGTGTTAAATGTCCTGTGTTAGGAAACCATAACAGTTTAGTTTTCAATTATTGGCCATCAAAATAGTATTTCTCATTGATAAAAATATACCATTTGCATTTCTTATCGTACGAGCCAATGGGTAACAAGAACAAAGTCAAGCCCACAGAAAAGTTGCAATTAAGTATTTAAGACAAGTAAATAACCACAAAAACAAAAGAAAACAATGCAACATTTATTTTTTCCTTCTATTTTTAGATCCTTATCTTGTGCCTTTAGGGCACAAGTTATCATTTTCCTTTACATTAAGCATATGTAGACCACAAGTATTCATGTATGCAATGAAAAAACAGTCATCAAGTACAATAGAAAGAAAAATTTGGAAATAGTTGAATGGTGAAATTTATCTTGCCTAAGTTTGAAATGTGTTATACAATCAAATAATTTAGCAGCAAAAACTCGACCATCATCAAAATGAGAACTACTTTTACTATTAGCATGATATCTTCTCGTAAACAGATGAGGAATTTCAAACAACTATCAAACAACAATTTTGCCTCAATATTTATGATCACAATGGAAGAGGGTTACTTGTATGTCCATATAATGGATAGTACATTGAAATTAAAGTTAGTTTAACATATGAGACGCCAAACATGGAAATTCAAAATACATGATCACGGCTAATTAAACATTTAACCTATAATTAAATCAGATGTGAGATCTCATAGCTACTAAACAAAGGAAATCAAAAATTAAGAAATTTCATTATAAAAACATGATTTTTGTTTTCATTTATGATAAACCAAACACTTAAATCTTATTAAAATCAAAACATAGTTTCACCAATAATTTAAGAGAAATGCTAACCGGTGCCCACGGGGCACTGGTTAAGGATACTAAAAAGGGAAATTATATAGTAATTATTGCATTGAAAACTGTGTAATTAATTCATAAATAAGTCAACAAAGTTTCCTTTTATGGTAATAAATTCCTTTTTTTGTATGCTTAACCAGTGCCCTGGGGACACCGGTTAGCATGACCCATAATTTAATCATATTCATAAGGATCAAACTTTCATAGTTACATTACATCTAACAAAATAACCAGAAATCAATAACAGCTTTAACAAAGTCAAATACAATTGTTTCAGTTTCTAAATTACACAGAAAATAAGCAAAAACCCAACAAATTAAATTAACAGAAAATTAATTATAAAAAAATCAGAAAAAAGGAAAAAGAAATTCTTACATTTTTTCGGTAACGATTTTACCGTTTATATTGAAAGTTGGGTGTGTTAGTGGGTGGGTGAGTGAGTGCGTCGTGCGTGTGGGCGTGTTTGGGAGACAAATGGCTGACCAAGTCAGCAATTGGTATTGAAAAGATGGAAAAATAATACTTCATCTGTTCAAAATATAGGTTGCATTCATTGATATACAACTTTGATCGTTAATTATATCTTTAATTATCTGCGATAAATAATTATAAACTTTTAATATTTTCAAAATTTAGCGAAAAAAATTGAACAACATCTTACATGCTAATATTTATATTCATATGTTAGCTAAAAAGTATGGTCAAAGTAAGTCATGTGAATAATCCACATTGTAAAAATGCGCTATGTATTTTGAAATGGATGGAATATTTTAAAGAGAAAGTTGGGTCGACGAAAGTTGATACGATATATCTGACTCAAAATTCAGACAAAATACATCAATTTTTATTGACAAAACTTTCTCTTATAAATAGGACTGGATAAAGTATTTGTATAACGATTCTTTAAAAAGAAATGTACAATGATAGCTTTTAAACAACTTTCTTTCACATATTTACATCGCAATTTCTTTTAAACAAATCATAATAAATTATATTAACAACAAGAAAGCATTCTTCCTTTTGTAAAAAAAAAAAATGCATTTTTCCTAACAAAAAACGTATGGGAAAAGAACACAAAGTTTTACAATATAATAGTATGAACAAAAAGAAAAAAATTAACCAATGTCTAAACACACAAAAGCACCAACTATGGTAACCAAAAGCAAAATTAGCAAATTTTGCCGTTAACCATAAAAATAAAAAGAGAAGCTTAATTTTATCCAACATCTAATGAATTGAGCATTGTCTATTATTAAATATATTTTTTTTCGAACAAGCCAAAATGATATATTAATATAAAGTCACTGATGTATCTCAGTGCACAAGACGTGCAGCAAGAGACACACCAAAAGAACGATTACAAAGTGTCTGGTGCCGAAAATTCAGACACCGTCGAAGTACAAAAAAGCAAACATGAACAAGTTATATAACAACACCCATACAAAGGAGAGGTTGTTGCCACCAATCCTGAAAATAAAAAACAAAGGTAGGCAAATGAGCCTTTAACCACAGGAAAGATGTTAGCTTAACGTTGTCCAAGATGGTATTAGGATCAAAATTCTTGTTATTGAAAACTATGTTGTTCCTTTCCTTCCAAATGTTCCAAACGCAAGCAAACCAAATAATCTTCAAAAATGAACAAAATGATCCAAAATACCATCAGGATCAACGGAAGAAAAGTCAAGCCAATTACGCATAAGATGCCAAAGGGAACAAAAAAAAATACAAGCCAAAGTGCGAACAAGTGTGAAATTAGGAAAATTAAGTGAATAATGTAAAATTATGATGCAAATCGAACTTGAAATCTATACTATATATAAAGAAGAAGAAGAAGAAAAAGCATCTTTCAGCTCTTTTGGGCTGACTTTTTTCTCTTTCCAAAAATACCCTTAAGTTTCAATACAAATAACACATGTAAAAAATAAATTAGAAATAATTTAAATATTAAAAAAAATGTAACAAACATGATATGAATATATATATATATATATATATATATATATATGTATATTTT
>Ga0228711_1010083_pt1 | contig 12546 bp, 4 predicted proteins | sample MedpolnodulmetaG_2_FD_177996 | JGI IMG/M metagenome (GOLD analysis project Ga0228711, IMG submission 177996) | Root nodule microbial communities from Medicago polymorpha collected in Santa Monica, California, United States - brown nodules | ecosystem: Host-associated > Plants > Roots > Nodule...
TCCTTGAGCAAAGATAAGTCTCTTTCTTGTGTGATTGAGCAACTTGTAATTTGAGATTACATTTTAGTGGAACTCTCCTTGGAAGTGCAAGGAGGACAGGACTACTTCCGGTTTGTGGAAGGAACCTGTATAATTGATTGTGTTCTTTCTTCTTCTGTTCTTTACATTATCCGCTGCACATAGACTCTGAACTACTTCAGACTCTGAATCTGAGAACAGTTATCTAGAACGTAAAAGAAGAAGTTTCCAAAAACACAATTCAACCCCCCTTCTTGTGGTTTTTCTCACCTTCATAGTCAACGGAACGTAATTAAATAATATTCATATATGTTGTGTCCCTCGCATGCTCCAAATTATGTAGGATGGGATTATCCCTAGTTGGAAATCCTCGCACATGTATGTATAAGTATAAATGAAGAAGTTGTGTCTTCTGTTGTCCACGCCATTCGGACACGGAAGGTTCACGCTAGTGGGACGAGATACTTTCCATACACATAACAACAAGAGGAGTTCGACTCTATCCTCATATAGGAATTTAGCCGTTTATCAGAGCGAATGTATTCGGGGCTATTCCACTCGGATCCATTCCATAAAACAAACTCATATAATATTGTTGATCAACGCTACCTTCTAACCTAATTATGAATATGATATAAGTATAATCAAGGCAAAATCATGTTAGTAAATCCTTAGCGATCCTTGACTTTTCCCCGATCTCGAAGATAAGAAGAACATAATAGTTAACCTTAAAATTAGGTGAATGTACAGAAAGATGGCGATCCTAGGTTCTCTGAGATTTCCTACAGCCTAGGAAAGGTGGAACTCACTGAGACATCTTGTCTCACCCCCAATCCCTTTTATTTTTATTTCAGATGCACATGTTGTTCGCAAGCAGGATTGTTCGTATTAAGGTGTAGCAGAAGAAGTTGGACGACTTATGTTTATTTGTCTTTTACTAGTATGAGTTTTGCAGATGCTATGTATTATGTACATGTCAGTGGTACTTTTATTCTCAGTGCAACTTATATATGTACACGCCATTGGTACCTTACCAAATGTATACGACTAGTAATCCTATATTTTGTTCAGAGAAATTTTTTACTATTATAATTTTAATGTATGCAGTACTAAGTTTAATGTGCATGTTAAATATTCTAGATAAATTTAGTATGGGTGTTACATTTTGCTTCTCTCTTTAGTTTATTTTTCATATATGTGCAGTTGACTCAGACTTCAGTAACGATACAACCCACTTTAAATCCCTAAAGACGATTAGTAATGCTTTGACAACTGATTACACAATTTTTTGTGATCCTGATTTAACAATGATCAATATTATATCACAAAAACCTTATTTTTATTCTCTCTCTAAGTTTAATTTGATATAACCTTCAATATAATGGTTGGTTTGAAAAATTAAAAAAAAAAAAAGTTGTTAGATTTTATGCTATGACAACAAGACTATTTTAAAAACTATATAAAAAATTTAAACCAATAAAGGTGGTCTTGTCTAACCGTGCAAACAAAGTGAACTATTTTGACTCATCTCATTAAATGATTGAATACATTTTTTATTTTCGTGAATATAAAACGTATACTTTTTAGATAGTGCTTCATGATTTAAACGAGTCAAGTCAAATGTTATAAAATTGATGGTATAAATGAGTCAAAATATTGTATACTTCATGAAATAAACTTAATCAAAAGTATAATAACTAGCCAAAGCGCTAGCAGCAGTGCCTCCACACAAATGCCCTGTGCTATAGAAGGATCTTGAATTAGTTAAACACCTTTTGGTTTCTAAGAACGACGATTTAGAGTCTCCATTTACTCGTTATCTGAAGAACAGTCACAGGAAAAAAATTAAAGCAGACTGTTGGAATCAATTCCTATAACACTCGCACCAAGGGTGAATCTAAGGATGGTTAAGAAGTTTCATTTTAGAAATCAATAATTGAATTTTAAGTTGAGATTTTTGTTATTTTTATCTTTAACTTTTCAAAATTCTAAATTTTTGTGAAGATTTTTTTTAATGTTCTAAATATTCCTTAAAAAAATAATTCAAAAGTTTACATTTTGAAGGATAATTAAACAATTTTGATAAGTTTAAAAACCTTAAGGGACAATCTATGCAAGAAAATTTTGTAAGGACCAAAAAAATTAAAAAAAGCATATTGTAAATAAATAATAATTAAACCATAAATGAATTAATCAAGAAAATATCATGTTTTCATGATAAGTCAAAGAAACCTTTAGTTAGAGAGGTTCAAAATAAATATACTAGTTTTATGCAATAGTACACTTCTATTCAAATAAAACATTAACATTAAGTATAATCATCTTATATTGGTCCAGTAGGTTGCAATATTAGTCCCTTATATTTATTTCGAGTAGGCTGCAATATTAGTCCCTTATATTTATTTCGAGTAGGCTGCAATATTAGTCCCTTATATTTATTTTAGGTTTTAAGTTGGTCACTTGTGTTTTAAAAGTTTCAAGTTGGTCATGTATGTTTTAAAAGTTTTAAGTTGGTCCAAAATATTACTCATAGTTGAATAAATTAGTCTCATCCATTACAAAATATTGAGTTGCTAAAACAATAAAAAAAATAAAAAATATAAAACTGATTTTATAAATAAGTTCAAAGCACAAATATTCTCAACCTTTATACGGCCAATTGATGAAAGTACTAACTTATTTCAATATGAGTAACATTTCGGACCACCTTGAAACTTTTAAAACAAAAGATACCAACTTGAAAGTTGAAACTTTTAAAACAAAAGGGGCCAACTTTAAACCTAAAATAAACATAAGAGATTAAACATGCAATTGATTCTATAATTCATATATAAATAAATAAATGTTGAACCAAAAAAATATATATTATATTATTGATATAAAGCAACAACATTTTATTGACCAAACTAAAGTAACAATACAAAATAAAATAAAAAAACATGAAACTAAATAAATAAATCATTCCCATATCTTAGCATAAATCATTCTCATACCTCTGTCTTAGCATAGCTAAGTTATTCTATTAGTTTCTTCTGGAATAATATTAATCTAAAATCAAATTCTGAATCTCAATAACACCCTTCTTTTTCATTCCACATATTGGACAAGCTTCGAGTAAAGTTTCACACGCTTTACATGAAGAAAGATGCCTACATGGCATAAATAAGACATCTGAGGAGTTTGTGTTACACTTTGGACAAAACATAATATTGTTTCCACGCCTGACACGCTTTTCAAGCCTTACTTCTTCGCTTTCACCGGTATATGATTTTGCATCATTTTCAACAAACATCCTTGGTTTCTTTTTCTCCTCTTCCAACTTGTTATACAAAGTTATTATCGTCGCTTCCATTTCCTTAAGTATTTTCTCAAATTCTTTATTCTCAGCCTCAAATCTTCTTACCAGATTTTCCAACTCCTGTGTTTTCTTTGCAAATTTTGCAATTTCTTCTTTCTTTATTGTCATAATTTGTTGTGATGCCACTTGTAGCTCCCTTTGATGTTGTTGTAGCAGCAGTTTCATTTTATCATTCTGTTAAAACAAAAATCAGTAAAATAGAAAAAACAAAGAATGTTTTTTAAAAAAGTAAAATAATTAAATGTAGTCATATATGATTCATGAATTGATGTCTGCCCAAAGATTCTATCACGGAGAGAGTGAGATTCGTTAAATAAAAATATATTAAGATACATATAAATGTTAACCTGATTATTGATGAACTGGTTTGTCTCCTTGACTTGTTTCTCAAATAGAGAATCAAAGGTAGGATAACTTAAGATGCTTGAAGCTTGGACATGAGGATTGGAAAAGGGAACAACATGACCCTGCCACTGCTGTTGATTTTGTGGTTGATGGTATTGTGGTTGTTGTGGTTCAATATGTTGTGGATGTTGAGATTGTTGTAACCCTGCGATTCCACCGACATAATAACCATTGATACCGAAAGGAAATCCATGATTACCATGAGAGTGTGGTTGCATGATGAGAGAAAGATATTATTTCTGATAGTGATAGTGGGTGTGCAAACATACATGTATTTATATACTTGAAAATTTGTATAAAACATATAGTAACTCCATAAATAATAAATTCACAATTTTTTTAAAATTTTATATTAAAAAATAAAAACAATTAATGAATGTCTAGTATAACTTTATAACTTCAAGGGACAACGTTCTTATCCTACTCGTGACAGTTGTAAAATCATTAGTTTCACCATTATCTATACTATATATAAAGAAAATAGGGGGTTTTGGAATATTTTGGGCTAACTTTTTTGGTATTCCAATTATACCCTTAAATAATTTTTTCTATAATAATGTTATATTGTATTGTTATTAAAAAGATAAGAATTTTTGTTATATATTATTTATATTATTGTTATCATTGAAATATATAAATATGGGGTGAATCAAACATACATTTTTTAACACCTAAAGTTCAAGATAAAAGTAGTGAAAATATGGACTTAGAAATATTATTTTGATACTATTTTTTTTGTAAGGATGCTTTATATAATGTTTTAAACATTTATGAAAAAAAATTCATTCCGAAAAACATGTCGACTAAGACGATGAACTAATACTTTGTTCAAGAAAAACGGCAATGAGAAACGGAAGTTGGTAATCTAGTATAGATGGAAAAATAAATTCAATCCATACTATTTTCTAATAATTTTTTTATTTCACACTACATACTTATCCCCTATGCATTAAAGTGGTTGTGGGATATGAGAAACGGCAATGCACTAGCTGCCTTTTTGTTGACTAAACTATCCAGTTAGGGATTTCAAAGGCGTTTATTTAAAGTTTACATAAATAGAGAGGAATTTCAATTCCAAGATGTGAAGGTAAGAAAATAAAAGTGAACGAGTCAAATTTGATTGAATATAAAAAATACAAAATACACTCACTTATGTTTGTCAAGTTTTTTACATTTAAAATATTATATTTTAAATTAATTGAAAGCGTTATTTATTAAACAAAATGTAGTTCCCGAGAATATGCATTTTTAGTCTTTTGTTCTTTTTCTTCGATATATTTTTAGTCAGTTTATTCGCTACGAATTCATTGTTGTAATTTCTTTGTCAAAAAAATATTCAATGTTGTAATTTTTATCATATGTTATCATATGTAGGCCCAACATAAAATGACTGAAAAATATGCTAAAAATAACGTAATATGACATGTCGTCAGTTAGTTAGGCTTGGAAATGATGATATGAGCAACCTCTTCGGAAAGGTAAGTTTTCTCTGAATAATAAGCAAAATTTAAGATTCACTTTCTTTTTGTTACTTGAGGACAAGTAACGGTTTATGTTTGGGTGTTGTGATGACATGTCATCTTACATTATTTTCAGTAACTTTTTTGTCAGTCATTTTAGTTATTGTATGATCCAAATTAGAGGAGCTTTAGAACAATTGCCTATGGTTTAACATACATTTTTTAATGTTTTCGTATTAAATCATGCAATTTTAGTTTTCCATAAACCAGGCGATTCTAAGGTGATTTTGATGTAATTGGTTGAAAAATCATGTAATTCAGCAAAGCAAAACATCTCATAAAGAATTGGGAAGACAATGGATAAAAATTCAATAGGACTTAGAAGACATTAGGAGTTGAGTAAATTCTATCTCAAGTCCCAATAAAAGTTTCAAGGAATAAAGCACTCAAAAAGACGAAGAAAAAGGCAAAAACGCATTGGAACAAATCACCACTCTAACAACCTTATGTAGGCATACAGACCAGTAGGATTAACAACAGTACACACGTAGAACCCGTATAACCTTATAGTGATAAGCAGGTGGAACTTGATAGGTGGAGGGACATAACAATCCCACGAGCTCATAACTTAAATAGAACTGTTATGTCATTAAGTGCTTGTCTTTAAATGAAACAAGGAAATAGAGTGTGATTCGAAGAATCCTAACAACCGCTAAAATTTGAAATCAAACCATTTACTTTTCTGCAATCAAACTTAGTTGTTTTACGCAATCAAATCAAACTTTCAAACTCCCCCAAATTTACTTGCTTTTATTTAATTAATTTTCTTTTTATTTTCTATTTTAATAAGGTAAGATAGTTGCCTAATTGAAACGACAATTCCTTTAGATAAGATTTCACTTAATACTTTATTAGTTGAATTAATTTGGTTCACTTGCCAAATTTAGTCATCAAATACACACCCAAATTTTAGAATTTGCACAAATTAAAAATACATACTTGCAGGGTGTGAATGTGAGAAAAACACAAGAAGAAGAGTTGAATTGTGTTGGCTTTTTTCTAAAAATCTTTTTAAGTGGCTGAATAAAAACATAGATAGATAGATAGATAGATAGATAGATAGATAGATAGATAGATAGAGAGAGAGAGAGAGAGAGAGAGAGAGAGAGAGAGAGAGATAACAAAAGAAAATTATCATGGTTTACCTTACAATCTGAGGTTAGTCTAGTCCCCTTGCACTTCCAAGAGATTTTTACTATAATCACACAAGATTACAATTTCTCCAACACATAAGTCAATTACATCCTTGTCTCACACAAGAGGACTTATACAATCAAAGTTTAACAAATATATTTGTATGTGTTTACACTTCAGAACTCAGAGAGTGGTAAACTAGCTTTACGGTCTATAAACTTTTGTCACTTAAAATTTATTGAGATACTAAGTTTGTCAGAATTTTCTAAGTGTTTGTGCGCTTTTGAATTTGACAGATTTTTGCCGCTTATAAAATATTTGTAATCCCTTAATTTTGTTCAAAGTTCTCATGTTCTTATATAGAAGTCTAATTATAGATTCATTGTTTAAAGAGTTCTAGTGCATAAAATTCATCCTTGAGAAGCTTTGAGTCAGTTTTGAAAACATTGTCTCTATTGGATAATGTCATTGTACAGTACTGGAAGAGTCATTTGCTTCTTAGGGAACGGTATGTTACATTCCATTTGCCATTGAAGTTGCTTGTTTGTTTCTACACGTGGTAAGAAGAAGACAAGCAATATTATCAGAACTTTGAAAGTGACGTTCCTTCAGAAGAAGAAAAAACTAGTTAGAGTCACCTAGAATACTGACGTGTACTTCAGAACGTACTTCCTTCAAAGTCTAATTCCATCAGAAGTTGTTCTCATCAGAGACTTCAAAACATCTTATAATAACATCTTTGACTTTTTGTTGACCTTTCTTCATATCATCTTCTAAGTCTTCAGATGTTTCCAATGCTTCTCTTGAGTACCATAATGCTTTCCTTTATGCTTGCAACTTGATGTATCAAAACCAAAACTTGACTTTGAAATCAGAATTTAATTATATGGTCTTGTGCACTTGAACATACATTAGAGTACCTAATTGTTCTTTCATACATTGTTATCATCAATATTTTAGAGAAATTGTTTTACAACCCACTTTGGTTCAACAAGGTGCTTAGATTCTCATTTTGCTCTACATCAAACTTTGAGTACTTTACCACTTTCATTCAATTTGACAGACTTAGAGAATATAGCTCATGCTTTCAAACACACGTGATTCCCTATTCTCTACCTCATTAAAATCTCATAGCAAGTAGTGTTGATCATCGCAGGCGCTCACTTAATCAACATATTAATGCATTTTGCTAAAAACTTGAAGATATTATAAACTGTCGTTCAAAGCCAAATACGATCATACACATTTTAGAAGTCTTTCAAGGTTATTATGAGGCTAAGGTAAGGTAAAATATATTTAGGTAAAGTAGGCAAAACAAAATATTTGGAGTCAAGAGAAAATAGAGAAAAAAACATATAGAAGAACTGATAGGATCTCAGGTCCTCATTGAACGCAACCATCCATGGATCTCAGGTCTGAGAGGATCTCAAACTAATCAATTCCAATCCAAAGCAAATAGAAGAACTAGTAGGGAGAAGCAACCAAACCATAAGAGCAAATAGAGAGAGAGCAACCAAACATAAGAACCGATAGGGATAACATCAATAACACGGAAGAACAATCAAATAGAGGAACCAAGAGGTGGAGGATCAATCAAATAGATGAACCAACAAAGAGAAAGAAGCAATCAATAGGGAGAAAAATAGTCAAACATAATAAACCATTAGGGAGAGGATCAATCAAACAAAATAAATTAGTAGGGAGAAGAGTAATCAAACAAAGAAGAATCAACAAAGGAAGAGTCAATCAAAAAAAATGTCGAAGCAACCAATAAGAGGAATCAAACGAACTGAGAGGAAATCAAATCAACAAGAGTCTTCATAATAAGGTCAGCGGTATACATACAACCAAATTAGTCTAACAACTAACCTTCAATTTGAACACAAGCAAGCAGAGAAACACAGTAAAATAAGAATTGACTAACCAAATCATAATCAACTCCATAATAGAACTACAACAAACCTAAATTGCAACGAGAATAATAATAAACAAACACCATACCGCGTCGGGTCTAGAAATTGAACCAAATAAAATCACACAATATTTTCAAGTTTTTGGGAACTGAACAACTGGAAGTGACGAATAGTTTAAAGAGGATTGAATTTGAACCTTGATCTTGATGTCATGTTAACAATATAGGGTTTCAGAGATAATAACAAAGAAGACACTATGGTTCCAATAATATCTATCAATGGCATAACATAAGAGAATGTCATAAGACAATATTTAATTAAACCTAATGTACTACTTACTTAGAAACATAACATAAAGTCCTAATAGATTAAGCCTAAAGGGATGGTTGTAAAAATAATTCCCAAGAATATGAAAGTCACAAAGAAGGGTTCCTATGTTTGTTGAAAAATTAGGAAATTAATTCCCAGGCATAAAACATTTTCAAGAAAAAAATAACTTCTCATTTCCCATGTTTTTAAACCCAAAGAAATGGATGTGAATAAAATATCCCCATGAAGTGGAAACAAAACTTAAGTAACCACCTAGTAACTACTCATATATCCCATGTTTACAAATAATCTTAGGAATATGGTAAATATTAACCAATTTTTTTTACAGTACCTGAGATTAAGATTCCAATTATTCACCTTTAAAAATATGAATTTCTAGTCACTACACAATTTGACACAAAAAAATAAACGATTCCAATTATTAATTAGGCTTAAATGCAATTTGATCCCCGAATTTGTTAACTTTTGATACCTCATTTTCTAAAAGCAGTTTTTTGATCCCTCTATTTAAAAAGTCAACGAAAAATTACAGTCCCCCTCCTATTTGAATGATGTGTCGTATAGATCCTACGTGGAATTGCTTATATGGCCAATCAATCAAATGAGGTTTCAAATCCATGTTGTTTAAATTAAAATATAACAATAAGATTATACAATTAGAATTTTAAAAAAAATGAAAAATAAAATTTCTATGTTATTCAAGAACCCTAATTTGTAAAATCCCCAAATTGATTCTCAATGAACCCCTAAATCTCAAAATAATACGCGTGCTCACCGATTTTGTCCCCAAATTGATTATTCAATAGATTGAGTTCCAATTGTAACAGAGTTCATCCTTCCTTCCATCTTCTTCTTTGCTTTTGCATGTATCATAATTTCGTCCTCATCGATTTCGCCAAAAACTTACGCATGTTCATCTTTTCTGCGCTGCTTCAACCTTTGTAGCAACCCGTTTTTCGTTAGGATTATTTTATTTATTTATTATATGTATTTATATGTTTTTAATTGTTGTTTGTGTGTTTGATTTAAGATTAGTGGATTTTTAGGCAAGAAGGGTATTTTGGTCAATTTTAGGGCTAAGGGTATTTTTGTCATTTGAGGAGCGAGGATAAATTAGTAATCTTAGAAGGAATAGTGTTTTAGTGTTTTTAGTGAGAATAGCTATTTTTACTAAGTTAGTGGTAACTTGAGGTAAATATTTTGAGATGGTAAATTAATGAGATGTTTTAGTGAGTTATGTGTGTAGTAACTTTTTAGAATTAAGTGGTAAGAGGTTTGAGGCCTAATATGAATTGAGATAACGCTAGTGCAAAACTAGGGTTAAAATTCATTTCACACAATTCTCACAAAGTGGCAAGAGAGAGAGTTGAGAGAGAACTGAAGATAGAGAGAAAGAGAAGAACCCAAGTGAAGAGAATAGGAGAGCTATGAATAACAAGAGTAGTGAAGATTTTGGTGGATTAGATAAGCTTTAGAGGAAACAAGATAAGGGGGATAGGTTTGTTCTATCTAATAAGCTATAATCTTGTTTTTCACTTATAGGTCATAATTGTTTTGAATGAATTCTGAAATTGATGATTTTGATGTTAAATTTCGTGCTCTTAATTAAGTGGTAATTTTGGGTATGTGAAATTTGTTGGAAACTTGTTGGAAACTTGTTGTTGATGCCTAAATTTCATTGTTCATATATGTTGAAGTGATTACTTTGAAATTTTAGCTTAAATTGGTGAAAATCTTGATCTTGTTGTTGATTCATGATGAATTTATGATTTATGTGCTATGTATGTTGTTGGGTACATGTTTGTGTTGAGAATTCATGGATATGTTGATGATAAGTGTGATGTTTGGTTAAGTTGTGTTTTGGTGATTTTTGTGAAAATGGGCCAAAAGAGGATAAGTTTGATTTTGATGTTTTTAAATGGATTCATGGAGTTGTCATGATGAATTGGATTGAGTAGAATTTCTGTTTTTAATTGTCATATTTTGGTGAGGAATCGTTTGGGAGAAAATTGGGGTTTTGAGCTAAAAGTCGTTTTAAGCACTTTTGAGAAATAAGTTATTTGAGTGATTTGAATTAAGTTGTTTTAAGTTATAAAACTATATTTTGGGGTGAGTATTGATTGTTTAAGTGATTGGAACGAATTCGGTGAAAGCGGAATCGAAAACAGATCGAAAATCGAACTCTTCTCGCGCGAGAAAATCACGAAAACGTGCAGTTTTGCTGGCAGAGCAAAACGCACAGTCTGCTACAGGAAGTGCACGGACCGTGCAAGACTTCCTGGACCGTGTGCTTTTGCCTGTGCAAAATTGCACTAACCATGTGTTCTCTAGGTGGTCTGGTACGACGTTTTTTCGTACTTTTAAGGTTCCAAATGTATTTGTTTGAGTTCCTAACACCTAAACCTACTTGATTAGAGTTTAATTGATCTTATTTGATTGGATTAACATGGTTTATTTTGAGAAAAGAAAGTGATTTCAAAACATGAAGAAAATGAGACGAACTTGAGAAATTTTGAGAAATGGAGGAACTTTGTGAAACGAATATGTTATGATTGATTACCCTAGATGTTAGATGATATGTATGGATGTTTTGATGATATGTAAGAACATGGAATCTTACTTTTGTTGGGAAAATTTTAAAATAGGTGATTTTGTTAAAATAGACGAACTTTGTCAAAATGAGGTTTATGATTGAATAACTTGCAAATAGTTTTGTATTCATGATAATATGATGAAATGAGAATGAATCAATGATTGACGAGTGTTTAATATGTTAGTTAACATGATTTGGGTGATTACTCATCTATTATGCAAGTTGTGCTTATGAAGTGTTGTTGCTTCTTTGTTTAGATGATTTGATGATGATTTGGTGATGAATGTAAGTGCATAATATGATGGTGAAATTTATGTATACATAATGGTGATAGGATATTTTAGTATCCGAAATGGTGAGGTTTATAATGGTGTAGTATTGTATGAACTTATGTATTTGGTGAGTCATATGTTCATGCATTCATAAGTTAACGAATATTTAGTATCCAAAGTGGCGAGTTAACGGATATTTAGTATCCAAAGTGGTGAATTCACAGATATTTAGTATCCAAAGCGAAAATAGGATGTTTTAGCATCTGAAGCGATGGAATTGGTACCACATGCATGTAGAGTCAAGTCTAGGACATTCCATGCATATGATATGTGTGAAAGTGTCATGTTTGCATATGTGATTGGTGAATTATGTGATTATGTGAAGTTGTGAACTTGAACATGTGTGCTTGGTGACATTAGTATGCTTGAGATGAATGTTGTTTGGAGGTGAACTTTGTTATGGTTAATTTTTATTCACATGAAGCTAGTATTCTAAGAGTGATAAATATGTATATGCATGATTTTACTTGGAAAATTCTAGAATGCTACTTGTTGATTATATTTTATCATGTGGAATATTATCTGATCCCCAGTGGTCGTTTGGTTGACCACCTACCTATTTGTACGAATGGGTGGACAGCGTGCAGAACTGATTTTCCTATTGCTTGTGAGTACTCGAGGACTAGCTTGGAACTACCTCTTTTACCTTTGCTCAAAGTTTAGTTAGGTTCTGTTTAGGTTGTTGGGCATTTATGTTTTCTGTCATTTATCCGTTTGTTGGATTTTATTTGCTGAGATCGTTGTTATGTATTGAGACCTGAGACATGAAGGTGAGAAAAACACAAGAAGGGGGGGTTGAATTGTGTTCTCAAAAACTTTTTCGTTCCTTACGTTGAAGAACTGTTCTTAGGTTCAGAGTCTGAAGTAATTCAGAGTCTGAGTGAGTTCAGAGTCGTGTGCAGCGGATAGAAGTAAAGAACAGAGAAAGAAAGAACACAAGCAA
>Ga0228711_1010085_pt1 | contig 12546 bp, 10 predicted proteins | sample MedpolnodulmetaG_2_FD_177996 | JGI IMG/M metagenome (GOLD analysis project Ga0228711, IMG submission 177996) | Root nodule microbial communities from Medicago polymorpha collected in Santa Monica, California, United States - brown nodules | ecosystem: Host-associated > Plants > Roots > Nodule...
ATAATTAAAAATTATACCAGAACAGTTAATACATGTTGACAAAAATAACAAATAAAAATCCGTTTTCGTTTATTATACCACAACGCTTTTGAGTTGTTACAAATGAATTGAAAAAATATCATACCCTACTACAACAAAATCATAAAATCGTTGTCCATGGGACTCTACCAGAACAATTTTTTTACCTTCCAAAATTTAGGCGTTGTCGTAGGGCCAAAATGTTGTAGTGTAAGGATGTTCTTTATCAATTGGAGACTAAAAGAAGCAAAAAAGAAAGGAAAGAAAAAACAAAGAAACGAGGTTACGTTTCTGAAGTAAACAAAAAGATAAAAAATGTCGGATAGAAACTATCCATTGTTGTAGACTAGTTTGTTTCAATAATGTCATAACAAGTGATTTTTTTTTTTACGATATCAAAAGAGTTGGGCATCATAACATGTGATTATTTGATTGGGCTAATAGAACAACATACACATTCTCGTGAGCTTAGAACAGTTAGCAGGAGCATTGACAAGGGTCGGGGTTTAAAACCCAACGTACACTTATACAATAATGATACTATTTTCAATGGTGTAAATTTAGACATTATTTGTGATTAAAAGTAAAAAAATACTAATTATTTCAGAATAAAACGAAAGAATTACCAATGTATTTATGTATCTCTATATGATTGAAATTGTTTTCAGCAATCCGGTTGCTTTGTTGGTGTATGTTAATTACTTATAGACTAAAATATGGACAATAATAACAAGAAAAAATAGAATAAATACATCTAATTACAATTGTAGGAACTAAGGAATGATTTACCGTAAGTGACCAACCTCATTCCATGATCAAAGTTTCTATTTGAACGCAAAGGTTGACGGTGTAATGAATTAATGGAGAGATTAAAAATATATCAATGGAAAGAGAAGCTACTATTAATGGAAAAATTGGTAAATTAATGATTGTAATGAGCAAATATGTGTTTGTGAAATCAGATAGTGGGAAGTAGTTAATAATAATTGTCTGTGGAGAGAAGATAATGACAAGTAAGTAATCGTAATAAAAAGCTATCGATGGTGTGTGTGGTGAGCAGTTAACAGTGTGGAAAACAAAACTGAAAAGAAAAAAAAAAAGTGAAAAACAAAACTGCAAAGGGCATTTTCGTATTAAAAAAAGCTATAAAAAAAACAAAGTTTTGCATTTTTCACATTTCTTATGAAAAATTGTAGTCCAATTAATGCGTCTATTTAGTTCGTTAATATTACCAAATTGTCTTTTGTTTGTATGTGTATTAAATTTTATTTTCATATTTCAAGACAAGTTAATAGTATTAATTAATGATATGTTTAGGGGAAAAAATAAATGCATCTAGTCATTTGAAAATGGGTTAATATTTAGAGACATTTTAGTCGAAAAAGTGCTTACATATAGAGACAGAGGAAGTATTACTACATTAGTTATAGATTAATGCGTCATTTGATCAATATTACAAGTAAAAATTAACTTTAAAAAATTGATTTTTACTTATAACATTGACCATAGTGTAGTTATATAATAACTCCGTCCTTAATAATAAAACTCTTTTGAGAATTTTTTTCTCTTTTTATAAAACCACTATACTATTTCCAATTACTCCTTTGGTTTTTTCACATTTCTTAAGAAATGTTATTGGTGCAATTAATTTGTTTGTTTTATGTGTTAATATCATTGTTTTATCCCTATCAACTTTTTTATTTTCAGTAATTTTAGCAAAATAATATAACAACAAAAAATTAGAGAACACACTGCAAAACTAAAAACACATAAAAATAAAATTACCTCATAGGAAAACCTGTTCCCGCTCGTGTATTCCTAAGTTAACGGTTACAACTTCCGAGTCTCTTGTACTTGTGCCCTCTTGCTACAATCTCAACAATCTTAAAATTATTTTCATATCTTTTTCATGGATCCTCTTCTACTTCCAGGTAATATCAAATCATCTTTTTTTATGTTATTATCAATCCAATTAATATAATCATCCCTTTTCATTGCTAAGAGTTTATTTTGATTATATGTTAACAGAAAAAACCAATGATTCCAAACCAAAAATGAAACAAAAGCGCAACCAGGCAACCAAAATGGGCATGCGTAGAGAAACACAGACTCAATTCAGGTAACCAATCTATTTTATAATTCATCATTTTGACCATGCTTATAAATTATTACAAAGGTTTGTTACTGCGATTTGGACGACGGCATAAAAGTTTTTTATGTTGTCAAAATTGAAGTAACATCGGCCTTATTTGATTACAATTCTCCACAATATAAAAGATTGTGATGTCGCCGTTATTTCAAATATTCAAATTTTTAGTAGTCAATAATCCAGACAACATTCATAATACAATTGGCACATAAGTGGATTTGGATCTGGATCAAGATAGAGCGGTTCAAATTTCAAAACCAAAATTTTAGTTCTTAAAAAATAAACAAAATTTGAATAGTTCGATTTTGAACCAACTACCACCGTTTTGCAAAATGCGTAAATGCAGGATTGACGACCGGAGGCAATCCGAATTCTATTTAAAATCATGAATTCCTTTTCATTGTTATTTGATTTATTTTTTTCTCAATTTCCATTCTCTATTTTGGTTTCAGACAAAACCGAGCTTTTGGTACCCCTTGGAACACAAACGTTAACAGTCCGAAAAAGCCAGGTTCAGACAACATTATCACCAAACCAAAACCTGCAATTCCACAGAGACAACCCAAACAACCAATTCCTGCAACACAAGTTCCCACAGAAATCACCACTTTAACACAACCTAATGAAAAAAAATCACCCGAAAATGTCAAGCCCATAAATAACAAGAAGAGTGACACATTCCCACAAAAATTTGCAGAAAAAGCAATGTTAAAGGAAAGTGATTCTGCAGAAGAGCCTAAAACTCCAGTAACAACTTCTCATGGTAGAGGCAAGAGTAAAGTGCAAGCTACACCGTTTTACAGCGCAGTAAATTGTAGCAAATGTCGTTTTGATAAGCTTGAGACTTCATCTTATTGGATTGGACAAATCAAATTGGCAGAGTCTGTTGGGAAACACTTTGTTGCCTCTGGATTCTTCAAGCTTGCTTTGAAATCACAGGCTGAGGTTTGTTGTTTCTTTATCACAAAGTTTATTTGTGTTTGAATTTAGAGAAATTTTCAATCTTGTGATGACTGAATACCACAAAACTTAACTGTTCAAAGTTAGATTGCAATCATGTCTACAATAGTACAATCTTTAGGTTTATTTTAACTAAGTTTGGGTATAATATTTTAGGGCATGTCCAATAAATTGGGGGAATTGAAAAAAGTCAATGTTAATTCTAAACTTGTTAACTAGTACTAAAAAGTTTTACTCTTTTAGTATTAATGTTAGGAGTCACAAGATATGTCATGAACATGTGTTTATAAACAATAAATAATATTTGCGACCTTACAAGTTGGTTTTGTACGGTTTGAGTTGGAACAAACTCAAATTCATATACTGTATAAGAGTTAGCTTCAAAATTTGTTGGACCACCTCCTATCCGGGTTACCGTTGTTGAGCCACTCGGGTCACAGTGCATATATTTAATTTTAGGTGTGAAGGAAGGTATATTATGAGTTCCATACGCATTAATTATTAATATTTTAGTAAAAGATTAATTAATGCAATTCAAATTTTAAGAGAGTTGTGCATCAAAGTACAAGAAATTTCTCTAGATCTTACATGTAAATATGGAGGTTGCAATTTAGGGCTTACGATTGTTATTTGATGACACAAGCTAGCAGCAAACAAGTGCTTATAACTTTGGTGCTAACTTCTCTCAAAAACTACTTTGGTGCTAACAAGTTTTGGCTAGTTGGTTCGTGACTCGAGTTATGTATACGATTAAAATATATCATTAGTTTTAATAACATTTTTTGTGATGTTTGATTTGATATTTGGTGTGTTGGCTAGCCTATAAGGAACCTTCGGATTGAGCTTAAAAGGTATTTGTCAAGGCATGGACACCTCTCTGTGCAGAAGGATTGGAAAAAAGTTGCTGCTAAGTATGGACTACTGAATAGGGAAAGCAACACAAGTGGAATGGATTCGACCACATGAATCATGATTCATGATGTATTACATGCAAGAAAAATGAAAATGAAATGAGTATAATATGTACTTGAAAATAAAAAATACACATACATTCAAAACTCTTATGCATTCGGTTATTGTACTCTTGCTTATGCATTTCAATCTTATATAATTTTGTGGTTTAATCTCTCTTTAATGGTGTGATTGGTTTCAATCTTCTATAATCTTATATAATCCATATGGATTAGAAGAAATTGTATATGATGGATATGGGTAGGAAGGGAAATCTGGATAATTGCTACAACGAGGGTAGCTTGAATAATCAATAGGATTGTTGCTGAAAAGTATATGGTTCAAAACAACATGCCGATGATGGGTATGGGTTGGGTGTATGTGGTGGGTACGTAGCCATGGTTAAAACACAAACTTGGTGATCGTGAAACTGAAATGGTGTTTGGGTAGCCATAAGACTATCGGTTGGAAGGAGGTGAATATGAAGTGCATGGGTTTGATGATAGAGGAGCCGAGATGGGTGTTTCAGTTGAATAATATGAGTGAGAGGTGGGGGTACGGATCTGGAGGGGAATAAGTTGAATATGGTGTGTATGGGTTGGAGAATGGAGCTGTATTACCAGTGGTTGTGAGAGTAGAGTAATATTGTTGGGTGGAAGGGAAATAAGCCATGGGAGGGTTTTGAGATCTCAATAAAAGTACCAATTGTTTGAGAACTAGAACTACTTTACTGAAAATAAAAGAAACAAAGCAATAAAATAGTAAAGAACAAAGAAAGACAAATTAACTAAAGAAAATAAAATAACATTTTGATTGATTTCATTCCCTAGCATGGTGTGCCAAAGACACTACATATAGGATTGATATTGGATAATAACTCTAGTAGTCCTCGAGACTAAAGATCTAACTTTAAAGGCCCAACTAGCACCAACTAAAAGAAAAGGAAAGACAAACTAATATAATTTTGAATTCTGCTCTTCTCCCAACTCGTTTTGCTCATTCCCAACCAAACTTTCGAAAATACCCCTACACATGTTAACTTCCGCTAGTGTTAATTATGCGTGACTTAACTCACGCTGCGTGAGTTAACACACGCTAGTGTTAATCTCTGCGTGAGTTAACTCACACAAACTACTGATATAGCAGCAGACAACATTTAATGCATAGCAACCAAGTCATTGATGACCCGTAATCTTGACAAATTCATAATTGAACCAAACTGCGCCACTTTAACAACATAATCACACATAAATGATCCAAATTACACAAATTCATTGTTTATCACGAATCACATAATCACGCATAAACGATCCAAACGATCAAAATTACACAAATTCGTCGTTAATGACGCATAATCACTTAATCAAACTTAATGACACATAAACGATCCAAATTACACTAATTCGTCCTTAAATTCCCAAAATCACATAATCTCACATAAACGGTCCAAATTACACATGTTCATCGTTAAATTACACATAACACAAATTCATTAAAATTCAACATTACGGACACAAATTCGAAAACATTCTATTACACTTTAATAAATATTATACTTCAACGGATCAGACATAAAGATGCTAAATATTATTCTTAACCATCACGCTAAACATGTAAGTAACGTCGCTATCATCTTTGAGAAGTTGTGGATAATACATGGTCTTCCAAAAGTCCTCTTCCTAATCCTTCCTCAAGTTCACGTGTGGCACCTGTACTATTACATGAGATGTTCTTTGATTTTCACCAATTTGGATAAAGTATCTGTTAAGTTGTGCCTTCAACTCGTCCAACTTGTCGGTGGGGGTTAAAAAGACCTTAACCTTCTTTCTCACACTCTCGTATCGTACATGAGCTTCAACTGGAACCTGTGCATCTTCAGACATCTTTCACTTCACAAAAATAGAATAACAAGTATGAGAATAAAACCAAATGAAAGATAAAATAAACAGTTGACTAATTAGAGACAAAAAAATGAGAGCAATAATTGACGTGACATAATCGGCCACAAAAATAAAATTCAATTCATAATATAATATATAATATTAGTTACATATTGGCCACAAATATCTAAATTACATAACCGGCCACCAAAAAATACGTCGGTGTAATACCACCAAAAAATAGGACGAACACCGACCAAAAAGTGTCACAATTTATCTAACTAGACTAGTGATAGTTCATAATCTCCGTCTTCTTCGATGACTTCCAATTCTTGTTTTTGTTTTTCCAGAGTCGGAGTGTCATAAATAATAAGATTGTGCTCATTTGTTGGTTTCTTTGTCATGTCGATAACTCTTTTCTTCTCATCCGCTTTTAGTTGACCGGCAAGAAGGGGGCAGGCTATCTGTGGCGCCAACTCATGGTAGTTTATTCCGCAAAACATTGTAATCCACCAATCTTGTGTATTTTTTTCAAAGAAACATTTCAACCTAAACGGACATTCACATTTCCTTGAGCCCGTTCCTTCAAGGTTCAATTTCTTCCTCGTCTTAGGTGTCTTGTATTCACCACTCCTTTCACATTGCATCGTCACGTATGGCCTTTTTTAACTAGATTTATCTATCGAAATAGTAAATCCGGCCCTTTCCGCTTGTCGACGAACCCAACCAAGTAAATCTTCTCGACCTCTCCATCTTTCATTTGTTGTAAAAAATGAGTCGGTGTTTACTTCAATACCACGAACACCGGTAAGTACCGGTTTAGGTTTAGGTTTTTCTTCAATGTGACCGGTAGGTAACGGTTTAGGTTTTTCATCAATGTGAGCTTGAAAGAGAGTTTTGACCTTAAACTTCACATCTACGGTTGGTTTGACATCGCCGGAACCTAGGCTTACGCTGAAAGCTTCTCCGGAAGCTTCGATTTTGGCTGGTTTAGGTTCAACACTTTCATCCGCCACATTTTCAACCATATCACTCTATGTCTATTGAATAACAAAATAACAAGGAAAATAAATAAATAACTTATGCAGCAAGCTAAGAAAGGAAAAAAAGTGGCGCAAAAATTAAAAAACTGAGCATTACTTCTATGTGACTTAAGTCATGCTAGTGTTAATTTCCTTCGTGATTTAAGTCACGCAGACTTGACAACTGCATGAGTTAACCCACGCTAACCCTATCGTCTTCTTCAAAGAAATGATGAACCAATCAACAAAACCAGCAAAAACGAATTAGAATTTGTGATACATTACCTGATATTTGATGCTTGATGAGCGTAGAAACTTGCTTCCTGATGATTTGCAATGATTTGGAATGAAGATTTTTACCCAAAATATCGCACTTTTTGGGTTTTCAAGATGGAGGGAAAGAAAATGGTGCTTGAAATATGGACTGTTCGGTTTTAAACAAAAACAGTAATCAGCGTGAGTTAACTCACGCATGGGCAATAACGTCTTTTCAGTTGGGAGCGAGCAAAAATGGTTGGGAGAAGAGCAGAATTCTATAATTTTACATCTAAATTAAATATCTAAATTATTTATTTAAGTCTAATTGCATCCATTGAATTTGTTCGTTCATCTCAATTGTTGGTTGAATGAAGTGCGCGCCAAAAATCTAAGGCGGGATGTTTGGCTAATTTGGCACTCAAGTGTCTGGGTGATTTGAAAATTGCGAAATGAGTGGGTATTTACAAACAAGGTGGTGGAGATTAATGAAACAGTGGAGCAAATTAAGGTGGTTTCTTAGTATGAATAGGTTGAAAATTCATATTTGTTTATTATATGAATGGTGTTGGAATCCAATGGATAGTTTAGCTAGATCATTTTTCTATGAGGGCTATGTTTTGGGTGTGATAGGCTAACCGTGTTGGGTTAGGGTTTGTTATTGGTGTCACTTTTGTTTTGCGGAACTTAGTGTTTGGCTGGGACTATGTTCTTGTGCTGCTTCACGATTTTTACTAAGAGCCTGTTTCACAATTTTTGGGTCTGTAGGGAGTTGGCGGGTGTGGTCCTTTCGGTTTTTAGGGGATTAATATTGTCTTTTTGGTTTAAGTGTTCCGCATATATATGTCACTTTTGTATCTGTTTCCTTTTCGCTAGCTTTTCTAGTACTCCTTGCAGGAGCTTGTTGATAATAATATTTGTTGATTAAAAAAAAAAGCAATTGCTAGTAGTCAGCAAACCAAAGATCAATACTAAATGCATATACTTTAGTCTGATAATGCCCTACCATTCACCATGAATACAACTTAATCAACTCTTACGTTACTTTTATTGCCAATGAGTCTAATAACTTTCTCAAAAATAAAAAAGAATAACAACTTGGCTTCTAAATTAATACCTTTTAATTTGTCTAAACACAAACACAGGAATATCCCAGACCAGGTTCCATTTTGCAAAGTCTTGCTAACCCCAAAATTGCCCTGTTATAATAAGAAACAAGTTTATTTATTTCATATATCATGATATTTATACGAAGTTTTCTCCGTAGGTTAGCAGTTATTAATCTTCGTCGAGGAACTTGTGAGGCACACAAGGTAGGTTTTTCCTTTCCATCTAGATTTTATTCCATACGCATGAGCCATAAATTGAACCCCTGACCACATACTGAAGGGGTCTAAATCTTTTAGCACTTGAACCAATTCATTCTTGATAACCAATTTAATTTATTCAATGAGAACTGATAACAAAATCATTAAAAGAAGTGTGATGATAACACATGCATTCAGTGGTGTAGCCAGGATCCTAGGTCAGGGGGATCAAACTTTTGAACCATTGGCAAATTCAGGAACCTGAGTCACAAGATAAAAGAAAAATTATTCGTCAATTATTCTAGTGGTCGTAATTTCACCCTTAAGGTGAATAAATGGGGAATACCGAGTTTGAACTAGACCTCTCTATATTGTGTATCACGGGGACCGAGTGCAACACGGGGACCGAGTGCAGATATTTTTAACCTGGATTAATGTTTAATACAAAAACCTAAACTAACAATATATATACTCTCTTTTTGTCCTTAATTGTATGACTTTTTCGGAGATTTTGTTTCTCCCAAAATAAGACCTAATGCAAATTTTTAGATACATTTATTACACACAAAAAACATAAACATTCTTAGTTAGTCCCCGTGTTTTTAATGTTGTACCTCTTTTTATTTCGACTTTGGTTATTAATGAAAAACTATAAGTTATTTTTTTAAAAAATAAATATGTATAAACATTCATTACAACATATGTCATATGGTTTTATAAATAGGGATGGATGGACTACAATGTATAAATTGTAGTTCAAAATTATAAGTTGTTTCACTTGTTTTAAAATTCTTCAAGTAATAATCTTATAATCGTCTTAAAAAAAGGTAATACTAACTAGATAAAACTAAACTAGTAATAATAACTGGACAAAAGGTAGGTGTACTTGGTGCTGGTGCATATCCGTAAGAAGGAAAAAACCGAGGTGCAGAAGTGTGGTGCAAGAATTAAAACTCAGGAGGTTCATAGAGGAATTATATATGATTTGTAAGAGTAATTCTAAATACTCAGGGTTCATGTGCATCCCCTCACTTGAAAGGGGCGGAGCTCCGCCCCTGCATGCATTCTCATCCATAGTTAATAGAATTTGCCATCTTATAAAAATAAATTGTATTGTTTTAAATCCTCTTATAAAATGAAATTGTAAATACATCTGTTTTAATTCAAAAATCATATTTTAAAATTTGAGGGTATTAAATACAATTTCCACATTGATATGCTATAATTGTAATATTAATTTTTGTTAACAAGAAAGATCGTCCTATCTTATTTTTTATTTATAATAAATGTTGTCACATCTTTGATTTGTAATATATACCAATATTTGTTTTTATCATTCATTATATTTGGTGTCCTTTGGCATTTTATTTATTAAAAAAAGGTTAAAAGATAAATAAAAACTTTTAATGAACTTTCATGATCAACAAAGATTTTCGTGTGATATGTGTCCTAAGGTTAAGTCATCAATTGAGTGGTGTAAAGAGATAAACACGATATATTTATTAAAAACATTTAATATTAATTTCAATTTCATAAATGATTATTTTTTAAAGAAATTTTATAAATGACTTCTTGTAACTACTAAATGCTAAATAAAATTTAATTGAAGCTATTTAAACATTAAATTTTTAGTTATAAAAGGGATCAAGCTTTTGTTTATTTATAACATGCAAAGGATGGAACATATGACTAAAATTCAATTTTGTGTTTATGTTTTGATCACATTTCTGTCTTTATTTCTTGTTGTAACAAATGGTGATACGCCACGTTACACACCACGAAGTAGTGGTATGTCACTTTTTACACCATTTTCATATTAATAAAATTTTATCATTTTTAGTAACATTCTTTTTGTTCATCTGACATTGCAGTTAAAATTTCCGAATGTGTTAGTTACACTGATTGTCCAGTTGCTTGTCCCGCCTGTTATATGAGGTGCATTGAGGGCCGGTGTGAGCCGTTTATCATCAAACTTATATAATTTCATTTGTACGTCATAGTATTTGTATTTTTATAATTTACCTCAAAGTTTGATTTATAATTTTCATTTTTTTATATACATAATGATTTTTGTTTCTCTGGTATTCTTATTTATTAATTTTATTAGGCTTACATCAATTTAACCTAATAATTTCCTTCTAAAATGCTGGATTAGGTTAGCAGTAATTTAACCTAACAATTCCCTCTAAAATGCAGCAATCCCTAATATTTCTCCTCACTGATGAGTTTTTCATTCTTATCCTGTTGTGTCATCGTTTGTATATATCTATTGTGTCAATGTACTAAAAATTTTCATATTTCTTTTACCGAATTATTGATAGGATTACCGAATTTTCTTTTATAATATTTACAGATTTTATACATTTTATTAAGTTTTTTATTTTGTTTACTATGGATTATCACATGTTCTTTTTTTTATCGTTACCAATTATATATTGCATTTTATTATTCGTATGTCAATCCCTTAACAATATAAACTCGTGCGACGCACGGGTCAACAATCTAGTTCTTGTATAATGATAACTACTTTAATAAAAAAAAATGATTATGAAGATTATAACTACTTTATAACTACTATAAAGAGAACACTTGAACTTTTGAAAGGATCCGGTTCTTTACAAAGTCATTTAAAAGAACTAAACTTAAAATAATTTTATACTCATGAAATAACAAGACAATATATACATACGATGTATGTAATTTAAATCTTCAATTAGTATTTTAATTATTGTCAAAAGAAGAGGGATGTATTGAATCCAAGTGTAACTTTAAAGATCTACTCCAAATCATAACCTTTGATTTTAAGGTTAATTAATGGTCAAGATAAATTAATATTTATCTCTAGGATAAGGATTTTCATGCTCCTTCTTACATAAGTTCAACCACTACAAGAAAATAGGCAAATTGCGACACTTCATCTGCGACCCTTAACTTGCAACTGCCTCAAAGTGGATTTTTGCAACAGTTGTTGCGGCTGTTTGCTGAACCGTCGCGAGTTTTCTTTGTTTTTTTTAGAAGGCGCATTATACCTTTCCGAAAATTTCATTCCCCCCTTTTACTTCCCCCCTTTCACTTTCCCAAAACCCAAATTCTTTCTTCCCAAAACAAAACCTAACCCCCAAATCTGTGCTCATTCCCCCCTTTCTATCAAATCGGTGCTCAAAACCTAACCCCCAAATCGGTGCTCAGAGATTCACAAAACCTAACCCCCAAAACCCCCAATATTTGATGCTCACTCAATCTCAGAACCTAACCCCAGCAATCGGTGCTCACAAAATCTAAACCCCAACAATCGGTCTTCACTACCTGGACTCTGAACGATCGGTGCTCACTCACTCTCTCAATTGGTGCTCAAAAGGTGCTCAATCACTCTTTTCTTCTCCTCAATAGTGTTTGGATAGATTTTACCACCACCCACTATTTTTTCCTGTTTTGGATTCAGATTTCATATGAAATACTACATATATAAGCTTATTGAAGCATAATATTACATATCAAGTTGAGATTTTATTATTTTAGGTCAAAATGACTTTTTGATTTTTAAACCCATTTCGTTTTTTTTTCCTCTGGTTTATGTTTTTTTATCTTCATTGTTGTGTTCTTTTGTTTTAGTTGACTGAATCAGTACTTGTATGTTGTGGTAAGAGTTGTTTGCTTCAAAAACTTTAACAGAGTTGTTGGTCTTCAAAAATGATTACACTTCATTGATGTATTCTTTTGTTTTATTTAAGTGAATCAATACTCATATGTTGTGTTGAGAGTTTTAAAGTTTCAATCTTGAAGATCATAGTTTCCTTTAAATAACATATACACTTCATTGTTGTGTTCTTTTTTTTTTTTATTTAAGTGAATCAGTAGTCATATGTTGTGTTTAGAGTTAAAGTTTCAAACTTGAAGATCATAGTACTCATATGTTGGCTTATAGTTGCATTCATAAACTTGAAGATCATAGTACTCATAAATGATTATAAGGTAACCATTGGCATTTAATCATGATATGAATA
>Ga0228711_1010091_pt1 | contig 12537 bp, 6 predicted proteins | sample MedpolnodulmetaG_2_FD_177996 | JGI IMG/M metagenome (GOLD analysis project Ga0228711, IMG submission 177996) | Root nodule microbial communities from Medicago polymorpha collected in Santa Monica, California, United States - brown nodules | ecosystem: Host-associated > Plants > Roots > Nodule...
AATAAGATGTTGTTTATTATGATCAAGGGTCAGTTTGACAAGATTAAAACATGTAATGTATATTGTATAAACTCATATGACTAAGTAAAACTGTTCGATAGCATTCTTCTCTCATGAACTTAATTTTCTTTTTCATTTACTCCTTTAAGGAGCATTTGAGCTTACAACTAATGATTCTAGTGTTTGATATATTTCTCCTCATTTTTATGTTCATTATTTTAGTTGAAGAAAGTTAAATATAAATTAAAATATTCTTTTACTCAAATTTATTGGTTAATTCAACAACTAGTTTTATCAAACATTTCAATTTCAATCTTCTTGCTTGTGTCCCTGAAGGTGTAGCTTAGTAGTAAAGGGTTGGGACACTAAAGGAGTTTAAGACGGATGCCCATAGTTCGATCTCTGACAACCAACATTTCCCCCCGGTCCTCTAACAATACTCTAACCAACTAACATCTACTTACAAAAAAATAAAAATATGTTGGCTTGTCTACTCTAGCTATAAAACACATTGCAAACATTAATAAGGAAAACTAAACTTCTAGATTAAAGTCTATTGTAATCTCATCAAATCAAATTGATTTACATATAACTATTTCGAAAGCGATGATTCATAAAACAAGTTAAGTTATAACATTTTCCAAACAAAAAAAAAAAACTTAAAACTAAAGAGTCGAATAACTCACCGTGAGTGAAAGCTTTTGGAGATGTGGAGATGTCATTAAAATATCTATAAGCGAAAAGTGTCTCATATTTGGATTATATGTATCGTGGATAAATAGTTCCAATTGTCTAAGATTTCGAAATTGACCGAAAACCTCCTTTGATTTTGCTATCTGTATAGACAAGTAATATTTAAAGTAAATTAAAAATATACTAAAAGCAGCAAGTGATGCAATTAATTAAAAGAACCCTAGGCAGATTTATTTACAATGGTACAAATATGAGTTTTGAATGGCTCACCTGTGAATGGCTCGTGATCATTGATAGATTCTCAATCTGATGTAATATTGGAATTGAACCACTTATCTCTCTTACAGCTACATTCCAAAAAACCTTCATTAAGCATGGAGCAGAAACATCAAATATCCTCCCCCTTTGACCACTATATTCAAAGGATGAGAGATTCAATGCATCAATAGTTATTTTATAAGGATGTCCTCCATCGCAACAATCAATTATTTTCAAATGACGCAATTTTCGACTGGTAATTTCCATTTCACGATTGATCGGGCAGTTCATCAAGGTGACGTCCTCGAGTTGGAGACATTCTTTAAACAATGGAAGACATTCATCAAGTCCATCCAACACAATTGTTGTAACATTTTTCAATCCAGAAAATCCAATAGGTTTATAAATTTGACAAACACTAAAGATAAATTTAGACAACATAGGAGCCTTAATGATATCTATATCCGGCTGGCCACAGACACAACACTTAACAATGTTCAAATGAAACAATGTTGGACCGAATATTTTCAAGTCAGTGAGGATAGTACAGTCATCAAGGGTGAATTTTTCAAGATGGATGCAGTTGGAAAACAAACCCTGAAGTAGATCCTGCTTCACACCAATTAGATACAACACAAGAGTTCTCAAATTCTTCAATCCAGAGAAGTGCATAGGGGTTAATATGCGACAGTACGCTAAGTGCAAATACATCAGAGAATTAGTGTTAGATAAGAGGGTAAAAGAAAAATTGTATTGATCCATTCCCTTAGTTTTGTCTGAGAATATCAATTCAATACGTTTGGCACCTTTAGCAATTCCTTGGGAAATCAATCTATCAATTACATCACTATGTTCATCCCCCAATGGAAAATTTACTCGAATTGAATTGATCGCTGCACCTTCATAATGCAGCATGAATTGATCCAATCTTGTGGCAAATTGAGGTTGGAGCGTTTCAAAAAGTGGAAGGTCTTTCGGTAACTCTTGAAGTGTATTATAGTCAAACATGTTATGAAGATCGAAATTGAGGTCCATTCTTAATCCCCATTCGTGAAGCCAGTGTTTGGATAATGTGCTAGTTTTCACCAAATCCTTCAAAGTTAACTTGGAAAAGATATGCGACAAAACACAATTTGGCAACTCACTCTTGAGATCTTTACAATTCTCCATTGCTTCTGCTGCAAGCAATAACGAACACACGCACACAAGACTTTGAATTAATAGCATAATCAATCAATCAATCAAACAGACCTATATTTCAGACATACAATTGTGGTAGAACTATATACTACGTTAATTAATTCATCATGTTGCTAAAGCAGATACACAACACACAAGCAATTATGTTTATAAGGAATACATACCAGAAGGCAGCACTTATCACGGTAGGAGACGCTGAATCTTTCAAAGTTTCAATCGGTTTGGACTTTGGATTTACAAATCCTAGCGTTTCATCTTTACATATACCTAGAAATATAAGAATGGTTTATATCAATGTTTTGAAAAAAATAAGGATAGTTTGTTACATTTTTTTTTTTTTAAGGATGGAATGGTTTGTTACAATTTTAAAGGTGACATTTACGCTTATAATTTTAATCAAAATCAAAATTTAATATAAAAATATTCTTCGTAATTTACACGTTTATTTAACACAATAAAAGAACCGGACAAACTCATTCATATTTCATACACATGAACACAATAAAAAGACTAGACAGACGGAGCCGGACACTAGACGCCGATCTATACTTATATAAGAGGATGCATGATTTTGGCTTAGTAATTTTCTTCCGTTCATACCCATCTTTTAAACTAGATATAATTTTTTATAATATTATTTAAATCTTTAGTAAAAAATTAAGTTAAATCTCATTTCAATAGGAATAATTCCACCGTAACTGGGAGAATATAAATTAGGACAAAACTTAGGTACATCTCTCTGGATGCTTTACGTATGGTTCTTAACTAAAAATACATCTTTCTTCGATATAACAAACTTCGAGAAAATTATGGATTTAAGGAAATCATGGTGAATTTAGTTAAGAATAGTATCAAAAGCACATAAGGATCCTTATTTATTAATTTTGTTAGGTCTGCAGCAATTTAACCTAATATTTTCCCGCTCATTTGTTGTATTAGGTTAGCAGTAATTTAACTTAACAAATTCCATCTAAAAAAATGCATTGTATTTTTTTTTTTTTTTTTCTTTTTCTTTTTTTTTTTTTTTACAATATTTTGTACACAATACTAGAAAAATTCATCACACTAATTTCATGCCTTTTTTTTGACAATATTTTGTACACTTTTTTTTAACCAATTTCATGCCTTTTTTTTGACAATATTTTGTACACTTTTTTTTTAAGAAGATATTTTGTACACTTATATAATACTAAAAAAATGCATCGCACCAATTTTATGTCTTTTTATTTTTGACTTTGTACACTTTTTTTTAAGGAAATATTTTGTACACTTAACCTAACTTTTTCCCTCCACTAATCCCTTATTAGGTTTGCAACAACTCTATCCTAAAATTTTGGCTTTAAACTTGCATCATATATGTTTTTCATTTCTCTCTCTAATAACCGTGAATATTTTTCAAAGCAAAAATTTAATAGAAATCTTAATCCTTATTCTTATTTATTAATTTTGTTAAGTCTGCAGCAACTTAACCTAATTGTTTTCCCTCCACTAATCCCTTATTAGGTTTGCAACAACTCTATCCTAAAATTTTGGCTCTAAATTTGCATCATATATGTTTTTCATTTCTCTCTTTAATAACTGTGAATATTTTTCAAAACAAAAATTTAATAGATATCTTAATCGTTATCCTTATTTATTAATTTTGTTAAGTCTGCAGCAACTTAACTTAATTTTTTCCCTCCACTAATCCCTTATTTAATACGTTTACAAACAGAATACCCTAATTTCCATGCAAACTCGGCTAGAAACCATGAACTGCATTAATTTTTTATGTTTAACTATAAAAGTAGTAAATAAAATTGACCCGTGCAACAATATAATTTTGTATTCTTTTTATCTTTTTTCTTTATAATTTTTTTTATTATCATTTGATTGAATATTGTATCTCTAATAATCTAATTTGCGTTCATTGATCGACCCATGATCTTACGGGTTAAAGATTATTTATTGGTCTCTATTATAGTCGAGAAGACCCGTGCGTCGCACGGGTCAAAAGTCTAGTTATTTATTAATTTCATTAGATCTGCAGCAATTTAACCTATTGTTTCTGTAGATTTTTTTTTTGACAAGTTGTTGTACACTTATTTAATACGTTTACAAATAGAATATCCTAATTTCCATGCAAACTCGGCTACCCTAAATAATTTGTTAGGAACCATGAACTGCATTAATTTTTTATGTTTAACTATAAAAGTAATAAATAAAATTGGCTTGTGCAACAATATAGTTTTGTATTCTTTTTATCATTTTTCTATAATTTTTTTTATTATCATTTGATTGTAATATTGTATCTCTAATAATCTAATTTTCGTTTATTGATCGACCCATAATCTTGCAGGTTAAAGATTATTTATTGGTCTCTATTATAGTCGACAAGACCCGTGCGTCGCACGGTCAAAGTCTAGTTATACCTAAGTTTTTTCATATAAATTAATAACTTCAATCTTTATTTGATTTTAGCATATTTAAGAAACTCATAAATATGAAAATATGGGGGTTGTTCATAAAAGGGCAAATGGTTGTACCTCTGCGTATGAATGCTTCAATGCTTACAAATAAACCCTACAACGGGACTTTCACCCCTACATAAGTAATATCTTGAAACTTGAATTTCAAATGCTACACTTGCATCAAGTGACACGTTTAAATTGACAAGGACAAGCTCGACAAACACTCTTTAGACAGCTGACTTCTACGAGTTGAGTGATAGCTATCAAGGACATTATTTGAAGAAGTTGGGGTTCAAAACCCAGATTCTTCCACTAAGGTGTATGAATCTAGCCATTATGCTATTTGACTTTTTTTTTTTAAAAAAAAATCCATGAGTTGAAACTCCCTAACTCAGATACTTCAATCCGAACCAGATTCAATAAAGTATTATCCTAAGCTGAAAGGATGATATAATATTGAATTCTTATCAAAGTAAATAATACAACGTTTTTATAATGAATAAACTAACACCGCCTTCACACCTTCAAAATTTATTATGATTACAAATAAAATAACAACAAAATTGTTTGTTGTAGCAACAATCCAAATTCACTATAAATAAAATAAGACTACAGGATTATAAGCTGGCATTGTCCTTTTACTTCATCTTTAAGCTTTTCATGAATAAAATCACGTTCAACCAATAATTATTGAAGCCCTTAGTCCATCTTCTGGCGCCCATATAGAATTTGTCAAGAGAGCCGAAAGTAATTTTCTTAAGCGAATTCACATTCCTCTATAGGTGCCTAGCAAACTCAACTGCATTTATGGTGCATACACAACCATGCAACTCAACATATTTCAATTCTTTGTGAATAAACCTCGCATGTTTTTTTTAAGGCAAACCACAGCTGAATTTCTAACCTAAAAATTGAAAAATAGCAATCATGATATTACACATGAAAATTTTAAAATTTGGTCATGCATATAACACTAATGCAATACCAATTCATTATTTTAGTTGAAATAAGATGTTGTTTATTATGATCAAGGGTCAGTTTGACAAGATTAAAACATGTAATGTATATTGTATAAACTCATATGACTAAGTAAAACTGTTCGATAGCATTCTTCTCTCATGAACTTAATTTTTTTTCATTTACTCCTTTAAGGAGCATTTGAGCTTACAACTAATGATTCTAGTGTTTGATATGTTTCCCCTCATTTTTATGTTCATTATTTTAGTTGAAGAAAGTTAAATATAAATTAAAATATTCTTTTATTCAAATTTATCAGTTAATTCAACAACTAGTTTTATCAAACATTTCAATTTCAATCTTCTAGCTTGTGTCCCTAAAGGTGTAGCTTAGTAGTAAAGGGTTGGGACACTAAAGGAGTTTAAGACGGATGCCCATAGTTCGATCTCTAACAACCAACATTTCCCCCCGGTCCTCTAACAATACTCTAACCAACTAACATCTACTTAAAAAAAAATAAAAATATGTTGGCTTATCTATCTACTCTAGCTATAAAACACATTGCAAACAATAGTTATCAATATTTAAAGTAAATTAAAAATAAACTAAAAGCAGCAAGTGATTCAATTAATACAACGTTTGCTAAAATTAGTTATCAATATTTAAAGTAAATTAAAAATAAACTAAAAGTTGTTTAAGGGTATAATTAGGATAAGGAAAAAGTAAGTATAAATATATTCATCTAGTTTTACACTTATTAAATGTAAAGTATAAATATATATATTCATATCGTGTTTGCGAAAAAAAAATTATAATATTATTTAAATCTTTAATTCAAAAACAAGTTAAATCTTATTATAATAGGAATAATTCCACAGTAATAGGGAGGATATAATAACTTAAATCTTTATTTGTTTTTAGTATATTTAAAAAAATATATTCAAATTCGATAAAATAAACATAAAGTTGAGCGCAAGAGAAAAACGAAAAGACAGACACATAAGTGCAATAAATAATGAAAAAACGGAAATATCAATGTTCGTCTTGAGAATAGTGTAATAAAGGGGATACATAGTATGGACTGACTTTTTCTTTCTATTTTATCATTCATTTAAACTATTTTATCTTCTTTTATAATATTATTTAGATTATTAATTAAAAAAATAGTTAAATCCCATTAAAAGATTTTTTTTTTATTATGAAAGAAAATCCCATTTCAAGATGAACTACTCCACTGCAACGAACCGAACCTCAAAAAAAAAAAAGAAACTCCAATACAACGAATGAATTTTTTTTATAGTTTCTTCATTACAAGAAATGATATTAAACAATATAAAAAGACTTCATTTAATATTATTTATCAAAAATATTTGATCATTGTATATACTAAAATTGATGTATATACAATTAAGATCGTTAGATCTAGAAAAGCGAATGGACGTGCACTTTTTTTCGCTTGTATAATATAATTAGGGTTTATTATTTTGATTAAATTATTGGCGATCATACATTAGAGCAAAAGTATCAGGTTTTTTCCGGGGTGATTGACAATGAAGTTGACACTAACTTTTTAAGATAGACACGTTCTTAGAAATGAAGAAAATTAATCTTTCTTGTGCTTGTGGTTCTAAATTGGTAATAGTTTTGTACTTTTGGTCTAAACTGATAGGTATTGTTGTTTTTGAATAAGTTAACATATATTTGCACAAAGACGTTAGTGTTATATAGTCATGTATAGCGTAACACTGTTTTAAAATGGAAGTTTGATGAGGAAATAATCGAGAATTCCGGAAGAGCCAATGAGTACCAATGAGATGAAAGAGCTCTTCAAATGGCAGCTCCTCCGTGGTGGAAAGGAGGTCGCAGAAAGTCGGTGTTGCTCTGGCTGTTCAATGTTAGATATATCAGAAACAACTATGCAAATAATTTAAGATTTTGATCAACGATATTGTTTAGGCTCTGTGTTGACTGCTTGAATAATTTACAAGCTATGAAAATTCCTGATCAGATGAAAGCAAACCCGCCTTACGTATATTGCACTATCGATTTAATTCAATTAAAATGTAGTCTTTTGACTTTGTTCCCCTGCAAATTAGTACAAACTGGAAACATGAAAGTGCATGTTAAATCTCTATCATTAAGAAACAAGCACATAAGAAGAACTTAGAAAAACTTCGTGGATCCATGCATATATGTATATTCTTGAGCATTAGAATTGTTGTTTAATTCTTTTTAAATATTTTATCAAATACGTCCGAGATACTTATGGATATCTTAGGAAAAATGAGTGGTATCAAAAGGGTGAGACAAGATTATGGTACATTATTGGAGAAGTACATGATCCATTCAAGAAGGTATTGGACTTCTTGAATTGACATAGTTCCCTCTTGACATAGTTCCTTCTTGAATTGACATTCAAAAATATTGTGTATGTGATCATATGGCATCTATCCTATGTATTCGAGCTTCATAACTCTTGTTGCGGCATTAAGCTTTAAAAATAATTGGGGACAATAAATGTTACAGGCCAAAATGGTTATTATGTTTTAGGCTCTTTTTGAGGGTTTGGAGGCGGGGGATGGAAGAGCTTTTAGAGATAAATTTTTCACCTCTTTTAAAAGAGTGTTTTTTTAGATAATAATAAAATGAACATTTGTGATTAATATATTTTTAATACTGAGAGTATTATAATTGAATTTGGAGAATTTATCCATTTCCTCCAAAATCCTCTAGCAATGTAATTTTTGAGTTCCCCTAATTTAGAGAAATTTTATATTATGAATAAACCCCACAAAGTCCTCCCCTAAGGGGACAATACTTATTTATTATTAATGTGATACAACACATGTATAGCTCGGAAATAATCAAAGGGGCAATAGTTGAACCTATTCCTACTAATGCTTCAACCCTTACACATAAACCCTACGACGGGACTTTCAACTCAGTTTCACACCTAAAGCACTACTCCCCCGTATCAAATTAGGTGTCATTTTTCTTAAAAATATTCGTCTCAAATTATTTGTCATTCCAATATAACATTCATTATTCTTTTTCCCTAATTTATTTATTTATTGTATTTCAATCATTTGTAACTACTTCACTAATTATAATTAATAAAAATGTTTTAGTAAATGATACATATTTTACCTTACCATTGAAATCAGTAATATTAATCATTTCCTTAACAACTATGTAAAACTCAAATGAGACACCTACTTTGAGACAGAGGGAGTACATCAATATTATTTTCAAACCCGAGTTTCAAATGTTACACTTGCATCGAGTGACAAGTCTAAATTGACAAGGAAAAGCCCAATAAACATTATTTAGACAAATATCTTCTACAAGTTAAGTTCGTACGTATGTGTAACCCAGTTGATCGCTACCAATGCTATTATTTAAAGGGACTGGGTGTCAAAACCTAGATTTCCCACTCATCCGCTTAAGTATGTGAATCTAGTCTAGTTATTAGACTATTTAACTTTTTAAAAAAATAACCTACATCAGTTGAAACTCCTTAATTCCATACTTCAATCCACACCAGCTTCATTAAAGTAAATTATTACAAGCGGAAAGGATGATATAATATTGTAATTCATATCAAAGTAAATTATATAATGCTTGTACAATGAATAAACTAACACCACCTTCAAAATCTATTATGACTACATATTAAAATAACACCACAACACTATATGTTGTAACAACAATGCAAAATTTACTATAAATAAAATAAGACTACAAGATCATAAGTTGACATTGTCCTTTTACTTCATCTTTAAGCCTTTCATGAATATAATTACGTTCAAACCAATAATTATTAGAGCCCGTAGTCCATCTTCCGGCGCCCATATAGAATTTGTCAAGAGAGCCGAAAGTAATTTTCTTAAGCGAATTCACGTTCCTCAATAGATGGCTAGCAAACTCAATTGCATTTATGGTGCATACACAACCATGCAACTCAACATATTTCAATTCTTTGTGAATAAACCCTGCATGTTCTTTTTTAAGGCCAACGACTGGTGAATTTCTAACCTGAAATTTGAAAAATAACAATCATATATTACACATCCCTTCAAAAAAAAAATCATATATTACACATGAAAATTTTGAAATTTGATCATGCATGTAACACTAATGCAATTTTGATTTCATCAAATCAAATTTATTTACATATAACTAATTTGAAAATGCTGATTCATAAAGAACTTAAGTTATATAATTTTCAAAAAAAAAATAAAAAATTAACAACCTAAAAATAAAGAGTCGAATAACTCACCGTTACATAAAGGTTTTTGAGATGTTGAAAAACCATTAAAATATCTAAAAGCGAAGAGTACCCCATGTTTGGATCATATGCTTCATCGATAAATAATTCTAGTTGTCTAAGATTTCGAAATTGACCGAAGACCTCGTTTAATTTTACTATCTGTATACACAGGTAATATTTAAAGTAAATTAAAAATAAATTAAAAGCAACAAGAGACTCAATTAATTAAAAAAAACCTAGGCAATCCATAGAGACAAGAAACATGAGTTTCTTTTTGTATGGCTCACCTGTGAATGGCTGGTGATCATAGATAGATTCTCAATCTGATGAAATATTGGAATTGGACCTAAGGAATATCTATTTTTCTCTGTTATAGCAGCTGCATTCCAAAAAACCTTCAATAAGCTTGGAGCCATAACATCAAATATCCTCCTCCTATGACCACTATATTCAAAGGATGAGAGATTCAATGCATCAATAGCTATCTTATAAGGATATAAATCATCATAGCCACAATCAATTATTTTCAAATGACGCAATTTTAGACTGGTAATTTCCATTTCACGATTGATCAGGCAGTTCTTTAAGGTGACGTCCTCGAGTTGGAAACATTCTTTAAACAACTGAGGCAAGACCCGAGTTTGTAGACATTCACGGAGTCCATCCAACACAATTGTTGTCACATTTTTCAATCCAGAAAATCCAATACGTTTAGAAATTTGACAACCTCTGAAGCTAAATTGAGATAACATGGGAGTCTTAATCTTCATTGAGTGTACTGATTGATATTTGCAAGAATATTCAAAGGATAAAAGATTTAATGCAATGATATCTATATTCTGCTGGATGTGAACCCCACAGTTAATAATGTTCAAATAAGACAATGTTGAGCTGATTATTTTCAAGTCAGTAAAGAAAACACAGGCATCAAGGGTGAAGTCTTCAAGATGGATGCAGTTGGAAAACAGACCCAGAAGTAGATCCTGCTTCACACTAATAAGACACAACACAAGAGTTCTCAAATTCTTCAATCCAGAGAAATCCATAGGTGTTAATATGCGACAATACGCCAAGTGCAGATACATAAGAGAATTAGTGTTAGATAAGAGGGTAAAAGAAAATTTGTATCGATCCATTCCCTTAGTTTTATCTGAGAATATCAATTCAATACGTTTGGCACATTTAGCGATTCCTTGGGAAATCAATCTATCAATTACATCACTATGTTCATCCCCTAATGGAAAATTTACTCGAATTGAATTGATCGCTGCACCTTGATAATGCAGCATGAATTGATCCAATCTTGTGGCAAATTGAGATTGGAGCCTTTCAAAGAGTGGATAGTCTTTTGGTAACTCTTGAAGTGTATTATTACATTCAAACATGTTATGGAAATCAAAATTGAGGTCCATTCTTAATCCCCATTCGTGAAGCCAATGTTTGGACAATGTGCTAGTTTTCACCAAATCCTTCAAAGTTAACTTGGAAAAGATATGCGACAAAACACAATTTGGCAACTCACTCTTGAGATCTTTACAATTCTCCATTGCTTCTGCTGCAAGCAATAACGAACACACGCACACAAGACTTTGAATTAATAGCATAATCAATCAATCAAACAGACCTATATTTCAGACACATACAAACAATTGTGGTAGAACTATATACTACGTTAATTAATTCATGATGATGCTAAAGCAGATACAAAACACACAAGCAATGATGTTTATAAGGATTACATACCAGAAGGCAACAAGGCACTTATCACGGTAGAAGGAAGACGCTGAATATTTCAGAATTTCAATCGGTTGTTATAAGGATTTACAAATCCTTTGGATCGATAACCTAGAGTTTCATCTTTATATGTTTATATATAAAGAGAACAATGGATTTTGAGAGATTTTGGATGGACTTTTTTGTTATTTCAGTTATATTTTTAAACAAATTTTCCTAATAATAATATATTGTTGTTGTTATTTAAAAAGATATGAATTTTTGTTATATTTATTATATTATTGTTGTCATTGAAAAAAAAATTATGGTTTTTATTGAAGTTGTTACATTTGAAAGTCAAAGTCACGTATATTTATAATAATTTTTTTTTTATAAAATAGCCTAGAGTTTCATCTTTAAATATACCTATGATAGAATTCCATTTAAATATAAACCATTATTTACACTTGAATAGAAGGCAAGTGGACAACAAGTTGCGCCGCTAGACCTTTTTAGATGGCAAAACCAATCCTCGTGAACACAATATTCATGGACCTAGGAGACATGTCATTGCTATGCATGACCTTTTGGACTCTATGTAGAAGGTCAACAGCCTCTGGTGCTAGGAAACCGAAAGTGTCAAAAGCAAATGGTATAAAAGCATGTTGATTGTCAAAACACGCTTTCTCATGTTTGGCCACTTTGCTTGACGCAGCTTTTAAGGCTGCCTGTCCTACGGTAAAGGGTCCGGCACCTAATCCCACAAGTGGTCAAATCCCAGTCAAGTCTACACAAGCATGTTTTCCACCTACCCATCTGTACACCATAACGTCCGCAGGCCTGAGTGTTGATCTTCTATCTAGTGGGTCAGTGATGTAAGATTTTTACATGTCATAAAACTATTTACACGTAAGTATAATAGGATCGTATCCGCAGGGAGTTGCGTATTTCATAAGTGTTTTCGCAATATTTATCAAGTTAAGTGTTTGGGTATAA
>Ga0228711_1010092_pt1 | contig 12536 bp, 4 predicted proteins | sample MedpolnodulmetaG_2_FD_177996 | JGI IMG/M metagenome (GOLD analysis project Ga0228711, IMG submission 177996) | Root nodule microbial communities from Medicago polymorpha collected in Santa Monica, California, United States - brown nodules | ecosystem: Host-associated > Plants > Roots > Nodule...
TCATCCTTGCTGGCTCAAGATCATATTCATTAAGATCTAAACTCATTCCAATTCCATCAATCACTGCTTTACCTCCTGTGTGGAGGCAAAAATGATCAACACCAGTTTTGAAATTCAATGGTGATTTTTTAGTTTTTGTTCCTCCACTAGTTATCTTAAGTTTCTTGAAAAGTAAGACTACAAGAAACCTAAGTATTTCCTTTGTTGGCAAAATTTTGGGTGAAATTACCCTTAAATTATCAATAAAAGCTCTTGTTGCTGCTTTTGGAAGAGTTTTCCCTAAGTGAACACCAAGCCTACCCTGCTCATCTTCCTTTTGAGTGCAGCAAGTGTAAGAGTCATCTCTGGCGCCGTGGTGCGTTCGTACTAAACACTTCAATTTCAATATACTTCTGTTCTTTAAGGATCTTTTGTTTGTTAAAAGAACCGCGCAACCTCCAGAACGGAAAAGACAGTTGGCTAGGATCATTGATTTATCATTGCCAGTATACCAATTTGGACAGAGAGACTCTGATGTGACCAAAAGTGCCAACTTATTTCTCTGTGATTTGAAAATGTTTTTAACAATATCTAGTGATATAAGACTAGCACTGCAACCCATTGCGGTGAGATTGTACACTTTTATGTCGTGTCTCATTTTGTAACGGTTAATAATTCGCGACGATAAAGAAGGAAGAACGGAGAGCATTGAGATGTTGACGACAAGAACATCAATTTCAGAAGGGCAAATCGCTGACCTTGAGAGAAGTTTTGCAATGCTGTCGTCAAAAAATTCTTGCATCTCTGAGATCCCATCGTTCAGTGTTGGGGATGCTTCGCGGCCTTCAAAGACGTTTCTTGGGGCGTAAGTTTGTTCGCCAATGCCACAACTTACAATGGCTTTGAGGAGAAATTTGTATTCATCTAGACCCAAATTTTGTGTTCTTTTGATTACTTTGCCGCAAAATTCTGTCCCTAGCATTCTATCTTGTGTTGGCTTGTAACATTGGTAATCTAATATGTAACACTCTTGGTCCCTCTTTTGATCGAATAGTTTCCAGATAAGGAAACATAGGTACAATGCTGGAACTAGATAAAGTAAAGAGAGGAACTCCATTTGGGAGGGAGAAAGAGGTAAAGTTGAATCACGAGAGAGTTAGACAATTTTGGAAAGTTCAAGGTAGAGAAGTCATTTATAACAAGAAAGGAGAGTTGAGTGTGTGTGTGGAAAAGTTTTTGGGCATGTGAATGTGTTCATAAGACTCAAAACATGTCAATATCTCAACCCCCAACGAACTTTTTTATGTCAGCAGCTGTTTTACATTGCAAAGCTGTTGGACTCTTAAACAATATAAACTATAAAGGTAAGTACAACTTATAACATATTCACTGTACCTTCATCACCCATGAATTGACTGATAGTGATAGCATTATCAATGATTTGAGAGGGTAATGAAGTTGAGAGGCGAACCACTCTCGTAACCATATAATCGGCAAACAATTACAAATAGCTAAACACCTTAAGGTAATGACCTCTCATTTAAAAGAAAAGTTCAACAAACAATTTATCAATAATTAGTGTTTATAACATATCAATAATATAATTAGGGTTTAATAACACGAGGAGTACTATCAACATTCTCTTTCTAACACTCTTTCTAACATTTACTTTTTGATTGAATGAAATTCATGTGAGTATCTCACTTTAAAAATGAGTCTCACATAAAGTGGTGAGACCCACATAAATTTCACTTAAAAAAAAATAAAGATGAATGTTAAAAAGAGTGTTAGAAAAAGAGTGTTTTTTTTTTAGGAAAAGAAAAAGAGTGTTCTTATTGTTTATCTTAATAACAATCGACCATTTTTGTAAAAATAAAAATTAACATAATTTATATTATTAATAACTTCTAAATAATTGATTTGTTCTTGTTAAAAATAAATAAATAATTGATTTGTTCAATCAATAATTAATTTAATGAAATAATCAATCTAACAACTTTTACTTTCAAGAAGCAATTGCAATGAGTCTCACATTTGATGAATTACGACGTTAAATAAGTTAATAAATAGGACACATCGCTCACAAAATGGTTTTGTAGGGATTGTGTTACCTCAACTCAAACTTAATAATGATATTAAAGCTTATTGACAACCAATATTGAAAGCGAATTAAACTGTCGTTAATTAGTAAAATTTATAAAGTTCATATCTATAAGGATCATGAATTTCTATTTAACTATTACGATTAAATTAGATTAAAGAACGGTTAGGTCATGTTTGATTTTCTTCTCTTTCAATACTTGGTAACTTGGTCTAGAGCCTACAATTGTGTACTTAGTTTTGCGATGTTTTAACAAAATTAGTTAAGCTCAATGGCTTGGTACATAACTCGCTTCTCGGGTCACAACCCCCTATAATGTCTTAGGTGAGTCTGTAACCATTAAATGTTTGATTTTGCGTCAATAGTCTTCTTAAAAGGCGGTAATAGAATATGTCGACAACTATTACAAATTGAATAGTTAATATTAAGTTAAGTCACATAAACTATGGTTAATAATAATTCAAGACCAAATAAAACTCGTAATTATATTGCATTTAAAGGGACTCAACAAATTACATGGTTCAATTAGATTAGTAAATTGCTGAAGTGAACGACAATTTCTGTAGAGATAATAAAATACAACTTTATTACTTGTTACAGTTTGGTGCACTTTCCAAATTTATCATAAAAACCTTAAAACTAAACATAGTCGGAATACAAAAAAGGTTAAATTACCTCCGCCCTCCGGTATAATTGAGCTAATAAAAAAATTAGAACTAAAAAATAATAAAGAAAAGAAAAATGAAGCCAAAATGAGTGGAGTGCTTTAATTCTAGTCCTGATCGTGGTGCTGATAAGAGGGACCGCCTAGCCTAAGTATGGATGGAGTGATGCATCCGCAGCAGACTGAAGGAAGAGTTTATCCTGAAAATCAAAAGGCTCACTGGTGTGTTGTTACCATTGTCTACATCTGTTGCAGTTTCAACTCCATCTTATGCCGCTTTTTACGCAACTCTCTGTGTCATTGAAGGCTAGTCATGGTTGATGAATGTTTTTGATGAAGAGTATAGTTTCATATAGTGGAGAGTAGAAAGAGTCTGGAAAAAACTTCGTATAGTTTCGTTACTATGAGGAGTGTATATGTCAATAGATTATTTTTGGTGTTTATTCCTGAACTTCGTGTAATGCCTTGTTTGTGATGGGTAATGGTTACATTAACTACATAATTTTGAATCAGCACGTAGTCTTGTACGCATTGCATAAGATTGGTGCAACGATCATAATTTCTGAACTTCTTCTTGTGTGTCGCGCGTATGCTTTTGTGCATTGCGTTTGTAATAGAACATGTGCATGGATTGTTTCTCCGGCATATGTGTCGGACCCTGCGTATCAATTGTACACCTTTATAATCAACTTTGGTCCTCTAAAAAGTAAATTGAACTGTAAGTTTGTGTGTAAAAAATTTATAGAATCAAAAGTTAGAAATCATAACTTCAAATAGAATCAATTTTAGAAGCAAAATTAATTCTACTCAAGCAACCAAAATGTCATAATCAATTGTTCATCTCCATGATCAACTTTGATCCCTTTAAAAGTAGAACCAAACATAAACCTGTAGAATTGGCAAAATTAAAATTAATGAAATGACTCAAAATACTTGTAGATTTGGCAAACATGATAGTATCTTTTTAGCAAAATTTAAAACATAACAGTTCAATGATCTTAATGGTGAAATTCTATTTGAAGAATTAAAATCTTACATATATTAATCCATTTGGGTTTGGCCTAGCGGTTGGTTTGGAATCTTGGAGCGTGCTCCTCTCAAGATCTCATGTTCGATTCTCTCTAGTGACAATTTCGGTGGACAAGTCGATCCTTGGATCAGATACCGAGTTTTCAAAAAAAAAAAATTCTTAAATATATTTTAATAGATGAATCAGACTTTTCGAGATTGAGATCTTTGAAGATATTTAATTATTTTTCTATTCAGTGCATAATAGAATATTCCAACTTCAAGCATATTCCATAAGCTAATGTTCCAAAAATAAATGTGTATTGAATTGAGATTTTAAAAGACAATTTTTTTCCTTAAAAAAAAGACAATTTTTTATTTCTTTTTTAAAAAGTTTGGTAAAACAAACCAACTTTGTTATAGCATCGTTTTTTATTTCTTTTTTCAATTTGTTTTGAACTGGTCCTTCCACCGTCACTCTCCTCCCTCCAATCCAAATCGATTAGGCCAAATGTAGCCTCAAATCCGGTGGTGTGCTGATGTTCTCTGATATCATCACCTTCACCCATGAAAGGGGTGGTTTCAAGTGGCCATCAGCAAAGTTTTGTCGCGGCGGACCACTCTGGCCCCTTATATCGTTCATCGCATTTCTTATGCAGTGCTGCTCCGACGATGCCTTCTGGTCTCTGATTGTGTTGGTGTCGTTGGTTTCCTCAAATGGTGGTGGCTTGGTTTCGATTGAACCCATGTCGTCGCAAGTTTTATAATTTCAGTTCAGATCCGCATCTGGTGTGGATCTAATTTTGAAATCTTATATCGTGGTTGTTCAACATCAGTGTTGGTTTTTTAATGTCTTCCCTCGGTTCTTCTGACTGATATCGTGCTCATCTCACTTTGGGTTACTGATTTCATTTCTGATATGTAGAGATCTATGGATTTTAAAGTTTACCAGTTTGCATCTATCTTCGACTTGGACTTTAGGGCTCGAAAGGGTCGTTATGCTTGCTACCATTTATTGCAGGAAGTTCATAGTACATGTATTTGCTTCCGTGTTGACGGACGGTCCAATCACTGAAATGAAGGTCTTCGATTAATTTTATGATTAATTAGAGGTTGATCTATGTGTGTTGTTTTACTTTTTTGTATTACCCGTTTGCGGTCGACCTGCAATTTTATGTGGATTTACTAGGTTAAGTTTATGTCCCCCAGTTTTTTTTTTTTTTTTTTTTTTTTTGTATTTCCTCCCTTTTTTAATAATATACAGGAGCATGAATGATTATATTCTAGTTGGAACACCTTCTATTCTCTTTTATCTTTGTGCTATTAATTTAGCAAAATAAACATAATAGAATAATAATATTAACCACCCTATTATCATTATATATTGAGAGAAATTTTTCTAAATTGAAATTATTAAAATCTTATTTGCGATCTATTATATAACAAGATAGATAAAATAGTCTTGGTTTTTTAGTGAAAAATAATATTACTTTAATTTCTAGCAAAATGATTTTTTAAAGAATGTTGTTTTTAAATGTATTGTTATTTTTTTTACAAAAACAAAATGATATTAATTCATTCAAATTTTTAGAATTCATCATTCAACATTGTTAAAACTCTAAAGGATGATTTGCGAACAAACTCACGACATTCAAGTTAATATAACATACAAGCAAAATGCCTACAAATAATATGGTAACATTAAAGTGACCGAAATACTTATGATATCGGATTTGCAACTTTGACGCTCAAATCATTGATTGAATAAGTTATCTTTCAATATGAACCAGATGAACATCGCAAAAAAATGGAAAATCAAACAATGATGAACAATGCAACACCTCATTTAGAAGACGAAATCACGAAGAACAAAAAACTTATATCTATGTGAAAATCACTTATTTAGATTGAATTAGAGGGAAGAAGGTGAAGAAGGGAGATTTTGAATAAAAAAAATTGACCCAAAACCACCCATTCTATGAAGAAATTAAAGAGATAACATAGGAAGAAAACTAAGGTCGATTTGTTAGAGATGGAGGAACAAGAGTACACAATTTTTAAGATTTTATTTCTACTTTTAACTTCTTATCTTGTATATTTTAGGCACAAAGTTAGAATTTCTTAAATTATTATTTTGTAATAAATAATGCACAAAATAATTTTAATGATGTTACGATGATGGCACTATTCTCTTAATAATTTGACCAGGATATGCGAAATTAATAAATTGGCCAGGGGATACGAAATTTCACTATTTCAGGACCAGCTCTGACTCTGAGTTGAGAAAAAATTGTGAAATGCAACTTGCAATAGAGAGTTAAAGTGAGAAAGTGATATTTGTTTTGGTATCAAGGACTTTATTAATGGACCTCGTTTTTTATTTCTGAAAGTGATATTATTGACCATCGTTTATCATTTGCGAAATTTCTTTTTGGGTGTAAATCCTCCGTTCTAAGAGAATGAGATCTTTTTTTTTAACGAAGAGAATGAGATCCTAACAGCTTGAAGATTGATCAGAAGATAAATAATATTCGACAAAAAATTATTTTATCGAATAATCAAAATCAGATTTTTTTAGAAAGGTTTATTCTTTGGTGAAGCTGAATCACTTACAAATCTTTAATTTATTAATTGATTTCGTTGCCACCATATAATTGTTGTTAACTATACTTTTATTTTTTTATAGATAGAGAAAATGACAATAATTACCAGAACTCACGCACAAACAAATAATTGGATTTCGAACCCTAGTCACAACATACGGCCTATCAATTTGATATTTTTGTTGGTTTAATTAAGATTTGTTTAACATTAAAATATACTTTTTGAAGTAATTTCTCAACACATAATCAAGAAAAATATAACATAAGTCTCTGTTTTAGTTTAATAAATAACTCAAAACTATTTTTTTTAAGGAAATTTAAAACTATTATATGTATTGGTTTTTTAAAATAATGTTGCTATACATAAAAATCAAATAAAGGAAGTTTTTTTCACAAAATTCAAGATATTCATAGATATAAAGGTCTTACTAACAAGTGCGCTTAGAGCACTAGTTAAGATTCTAAATTAAAAATAATTTGTAAATTTTATGTAAAAAAAAGTTACTTTTTTAAGTTTCAATATGTTGAATACATCAATCCTAATAAAAAATTTCTTCTTCAAACTTTTTAACAAGTATCTTAAGGACACTTTTTAGCATTTTTTAAATATAACATTGGAAATTTGGGAACCCACTTTATCACGTTATTTCAGCCTTAAAGATGCACATGCATTAGATACCGACTAGCTTTGAAAAGAAAACTAAATCACGTAAATGCAGCTTTGCAATGTCAATAATTGTGACATGCATGTGTTAATTAACTAACGCGCTTTATTGCGAGTGGAAAATTTGGTGATGATGACCCAGTGAAGTTCAATAAGTGAGATAGAGGCGTCTTCACTATTCAATTGATCACTAATTTTTTTTTAAGGAAAAAATATATATAAATCATTTATTTACACTTGAATAGAAGGCAAGCGGATAATAAACTGCGCCGTTAGACTTTTTTGGATGGCAAAACTAATCATCGTGAACACAACATTCATGGACCTATGAAACATGACAATAACTTTTGAACTCTATGTAGAAAGTTGCTGATCAAAATCTCTTTCAACTAACTAGTGGCCATAGCTATTAATTGATGTACTAAAAAACAGTGCCGGCCCAATAAATTTTATTCGTAGGCGAGACATAAAACAAATTTTAATATTATGCGTTTTTAATCTCTATATATGGCCTTTTGGTTTATAAAATCTAATAATTTTTTTTTTGTTGGAGCCTAAAACGAGGGTTTTAGTAGCCTTACCTTTATGTTGACCGTGCTAAAAAAGAAGGATCATGACAATCAAGTAGTATTGTGTTTGGTTTTAAGATTGTTAGTGTAATTTGACAAATTTGAGGTATGGAAAATGACAACTAAAATTCTTATATCTTACTGAATCATATTATAACTTTTTGTCACAAATTCAAGTCGTCTAAAATACTAAAATAGTTTTTTATCCACTAAAAATATATCAGACAAAAAATTGTTCAATGCTATAAAAATTTGTTCTGCGTCGTTTTATCTTCTACTGTTTTGTTCGATATATAACTTTCAACACCTTCCGGCGGATCAAACACACTCAAATACTAGTATATAGTAAATAAAAATTTAAGGATCAATAAGGATTGATTTTGATATTTCTAATGGCTGAGGTTTGGCTTGAATCTGTAGCAAATTGCAAGGGTTGAAGATCAATAGTAACTTAATATCTATCTAGCTTGATGCAAGTGGAAGAGTATAGTAGTAGAATCTCTGGTGCAGATTTCATTGTGCAAGTTGGCTGCATTTTGGTAGGAGATTAGTCTAGTCTAATCATGGTTGCTCCCTTGGGGTATTGTGCAAGTTGTGTAGGTGTGGCTTTATTACTGGCATTTATAGGTGTGTTTTGTATGGTTAGGGGTCTGGTGTAGTCTCATTACGTCGTGTGATGGTTTGCAAGACTACTATATTTTTCCTTGGGTTTTTGTCTTATATAAGTGTGTAGGTGGACCTATGTTAGCTTGGTGTATTTGACTTGGATTTCTGCTCTTCTTCCGGTACTTTTTACTCGCACCCAACTGATTTGTCGAAAATACCCCTATATTAGTTAAGTAACGCAAGTGTTAAATTCTACGCTACTTAACTAACACCGCGTGAGTTAACTTACGCTAGTTTTCCACTGCCATATTTCCTTCTCTTCTTCTTCCTTTACGTTTTTGTTCTCTCCTCTTCTTCCTTGCTCTAAACCCAATAAAACCAACCCAAAACCCTTTTATTCCTCCGCACGTCCTTTTCACTTTCTTCTTAAGCTTTTCAATTATACTCAAACTTGATCAAAAATTGAAAAAGTTCACTTTTTTATTTGTGCCCATAATTTGGGAGTTTTAATTTTTGGGATTTTTTGTGAATGGAAGAGATGATTGGAGTTCAATAGCAGATTCACTTTCAACAAATGCACTGAAATTGTATTCACCGGTTATGGGTCAATATTATGGAGATACACTAAAAGAGAACAAAAACGTAAAGAAGAGAAAATTGGTACTGAAAAACCAGTGTGAGTTAAGTCACGCTAGGTTTATAACCTGCGTGAGTTAACTCACGCAGCGTGACTTAAGTCACGCAGGGGTATTTTCGGCAAATCAGCTGTGTGCGAGCAAAAAGTGCTAGGAGAAGAACATAAATCTTTGACTTGGGTGATGAGAACTAGTTCAAATGGATAGCTAGTTTATAAAGCTAGTGCAAAGAGTCAGAATAGAAGAATAAACGGAAGAAGTTTTTTTTTAAAGAGTAAATGAAAGAATATGAAAAGAAAATAAAATAAATACCGCTAAATTAAATAAATAAACTTTTTGTACAAAGAAAGATACATTGAGCTGGTGATACGAACATCAAATTTTAAGCAAGGAAAATATAATAAATAAATAAAAATATAAAAAGCTGGGGGACATAAACCAAACCCAACAACCACAATTCAACTGTTAAAAGGTAATACAACAATAATTAACAAACCAGTGATGAACCCTAATGTGTCGCAGATATATACACACTAGAGCACAAACCAACAAGCCCAACGTGGGGCCCAAAACCAGTTTGCAAAAGAAATTGGTGTAAAAAGTCGAAAGCATTGACATAACCATAACACGAACTAGAAACAAATCTTAGTAAACCAAACGCTTTTTTTTTTGTATAGTGTATGATCCTACTGCCAACACGGAAAAGTTCACGAACCATAAGCCCATGGATAAATCAGAGTGAGCATTAAAAGCCCTTTCGAGCCTAATGAACCCCGCACAAAGCATTACCAGATCTGGAAAAATAGAACTAGTGCAACGACGATGAGTTTTGAAGCGGAACCTGAAAACGAGCCAACCAACGAAACTACCCACATGGGTTTTGTACACCACCGTGAGTCAAGAACATCACCGCCGCGTACTAACAAACACAACACCGATTGGGGTTTCAATGGAACCAGATAAAACACAATCCACACGCCTAGGCAGATTGACGACGGATTTAAGCAAAAAACAAGAAAATAGATCCAGATCAAAGAAGAAATCAAGATCGAGAAATCTTCCTTATAGAGGCGCAGTGAAGGAAGAGCACCCGTCGTAACACAGACGCGGTGATGGTGGTTTAACCCACCCACCAACACGTTTCGGAAACCACGCGCAAAACCACCGAAAAGCCGCCGGCAAATCTGGCGTTTGAAGGTGGTGCAGAGGAAAGACTAGACACAATGAAAAGACTAGATAAATGTAATAGACATAAGGACCATACCAGATCTGAATCAGGTTTGGTGGTTGTAGTGGTTTCACGCAGGTTAATCTTGACCGTAGATTTGTGATCCAATGATTCTGATTTACCCAATGCTAATTTGACCGTTTGACACAGTAAGAGATCTTAACCCTTCAATTTTGATTAGACGGTTAACAATAGTTACTGTGTCCACTGTAAATCCGGACTAGACCCTAAGCGTCTAGAGGTAAATTAAAAGAAAATAATAAAAAGAAAAACACTCATAAAAAGAAAATAACAACAAAACAAAAAAAAACTACTCTAGCACACAAAAATAATAAAGAATGATAAATATTTTTTGCAGAAGAGATAAATTCCATAAAGCTAGAATAACAAAATAAAAAATATACAAAGTAAAAGAAAACAAAATATCCTAAAAGAAAAACATATTGAATTTATAATTCGTAAAATAAGATATAACATTCAATACAAGACGGATAAACCAAAAATTGATTAAAGATAAAATTAAATCCTAATGGTTTTCTATTAATCATATAACTAAAGTGTGATCCAGCAATCCTAAGATCGAGATTTTCAAGGCTTGACAACAAGATTTAAGACCGTCGACATTAGTTGTATGCATCTTTCTCTTTTCTTTTGATTATGTTGTTATTTATTGTTATCATTCATGTGTAATTAAACTTTCATAGATTTTTTTTGAACATGTCAAAATGAAATTTTCATATAACCATGGTGATGCATCCTGCACAAGGTGTGCAAAAGGAGAATCACCAACGAATATTTACAAGGTCACATAATCCTTAAAAAGAGAGCACAACCAAAGCAGTAAAAATAAATATAGCTAAACACTCATATAGAGTAGCGGGTGTCGCCACCAGTCTGTATAATTATAACAGAATGAAGCCTGCTTTGATTTTAGCCAGATGAACGAATTTAATTTAACTTTTTCTATTAGAGTAACAGAAGTAGAGATCGTGTTTTGAAATATACGGTTGTTTCATAGATTAGAATGGAATGATGAACCTTTATGATATAGTTGGACATTCCAAACGACATTGTCAGGTAAATTTCACATCTCTTTCACTTACTTTTATTTTATTTTTGTTTCATGTTTAGAAGTTTTTCTGATTCTGATTTTTTAATGAAGCTTAGCTACACAAAAAAAATTGCGTTTTTATTTTATTGGGGCCTATTTTCAAAATAGAGACGAGCCTCCTATTTTATAGGAACGACCCTGCTTGATCACATCTCTATTTAGTTTCAATTGTAACCAACCTTTTGGAATCCCCCTTTTTAATTGTTTCTATTTAAGTAAAGTTAATTTCAAATTGGAGACAACATTCCATGTCTTGGTCGTTGATAAGTGCTGGAAAGTAGTTATGTAGATGTTGTATTTTAGGCACTTTGATTACTTCTTTCACAAGTTCTATATCTAAGGAAAAGCCAAGAATTAATTAACAAAATCCAATTTAAGCTTTTTATATCTTACTATATCCCATTGTGCAAGAAAATGGATGTCAAGACACCAAGCAAGCAAGAAATCAACAAAGAAATAAAAAGGTTAGCTCGCCACATCGAGCTTGGAGCGAGCAGAAGGCGAGCCAAGTTAGAGAGCACCATTTCCAGAATTCTCATAGGTCGTCACAGCGAGCCAGGGGGAGGCCTAAGCCACATTACTCGCCACAGCGAGCAAAGATTGAGCAAGAGGCAAGCCAAGTCAGAGAGCTTCCAATTTTACAAGTCCCTAGCACGCCCCAGTGAGGCCACAACGAGCCAAGAGCGAAGAAGAAGCGAGAAAGTTCAAGAAAGTCCAGAATCCAGGGAAACAGGGCCTCGCCACAGCGAGCCTAGCCTTCCCCTTCCTCTCCAACAAGCCGGCCCTAGTTTTCTCTTTCTAGGTTTTCTCTTCCAATTTCTTCATTAAGGGGTGGTTTTTGGTCAATTTTTGACCTGAATCACCCATCTTCTTTTTCTCTCTATTTCAATCTAAATAAGTGATTTTCACATCTATTTTGTGATTTCATCATCTAAGTGTGGTGGTTTGTTCGTTGTCTTGTGCTACGTTGTTTGATTTCTAGTCTTCTTGCGGTGTTCATTTGATTCATATTGAAAGATCGATTATTCAATCAAAGATTTGGGCGTCAACGTTAGAGATCCGGAAGCCATGGATATTCCGGTCATTTTAATTTTATCATATATTTTTGTAGGCATTATGCCGTTATATGCTATTAACTTGGATGTTGTGAGTTTGTTCACAGATTCATCCTTTACGTTTTTAGTGGTATTGAATGATGTAATCTCTCGATTTGAATGAATGTATATCATTTTGTTTTTGTAAAAAAAAAAAAGAATTTGAAATGATAGAGGTTGAATAAAAAAATATAGCATGAAATTGAATGACAACCAAAAACTAAATTTTAAGAAAAAATAAATAAAACAAATGACACCCAAACACTAAAAAAGT
>Ga0228711_1010093_pt1 | contig 12535 bp, 14 predicted proteins | sample MedpolnodulmetaG_2_FD_177996 | JGI IMG/M metagenome (GOLD analysis project Ga0228711, IMG submission 177996) | Root nodule microbial communities from Medicago polymorpha collected in Santa Monica, California, United States - brown nodules | ecosystem: Host-associated > Plants > Roots > Nodule...
TCGAAGATTTCCGATCCTGCCAGCGCAGTCTCTTTCGATCCTTCAGCATTTTCCTTCTTTTCAGAGGTCGACGAAAGTCTTCAGATCTCGTTCCTGGACGAAATGCACGTTGATCCCATGGCCGCCTCCGATTTAGCGCGGAAGTTCTCGGCACTTGCTGGCTATCCCCTCCCTTTGGCGCGGGCGGCGTAGTTGGTCGAACACCCGGTCAGCAGATGGAGCGACCTGTTTGAATAGGCTTGCCGCATCATCGAACAAGCAAACTCCGAACTTACTATGATCGACAGTTGGACTTTTGGGGGCGGTACAGCCCTGATGCTCCAGATCGATCACCGTGAGAGTCGACGTCGACATTTTCCTCGATGATCCGCAACTTCTGCCATACCTGAATCCGAAGACACAGAGATACGCCCTTGACATCAACCCTGACGGCTATGAGTCCGATGGATAGCGGACATTGAGGATTGTTTTCGAGAACGTTGGCGAAATCGACTTTATCTGTGCCCCTAGCCTGACCGGCAATCCGGCGGTGAGAGCGGAGGTGCGCGGACGACACGTTCTGCTCGAGACCCCCGGCGAGATCATCGCCAAGAAGGTTTACTACCGCGGCGCCGCGATGCAGCCCCGCGACATGTTCGACATCGCTTGAGTCATGAAAACTTACGGCGTAGAGTACCTCGATGAGGCCTTAAAGGCCTTCCAGGATAAATGCGAGGCGGCGCTGAAAGTTGCTCGCCAGATGAACCCGCAGTTCGCGGAAATCCATCATGACGAGACTTCTGTACCGAGAGAGCTTCTCCGATACTCCGCGCGTGGCTCAGTCAATGACGGTTGCACTCCTGGAGACCATCTGCACTGGCGCAAAGACCTAGGGGACGCTACGAAGCCTTACGGCCCGGAAAGGCGTTCATAGCAATTTTGGCCTCAGCAAGCTCTTAAACAGCGGTACTGACGTCCGCTGGACCTTGGTTTCCAAGTCGCCCGGAGACAAGATTAGCTGGAACAGGAAGCGCTCTAAAAGGCCGTTTCTTTTCAGCTTCTTAGCGCCGTGGTCAGCTGACCACCACCGAAGCACCTTCGGGGCTCCGAGCTGCGACGGTATGGCATCTGCGATTCAGCCGCCAAAGTCTTCCGGCCCTTCATTTTCTACCAGGACTTCATCAGCGGGCGCACGGAGGATCCTCAGCACTCGCTCTCATGTTAGCTGCTGCGCCTCGCAACTGTCTCGAGGCAGTCCGGTCCTCTGACCCCTTAAACGGGGAAGCAAAGTCATCAACTGCGCCATCGGAGCGGCACACGTTCCCTATCCTCGGCCGCGTCGATCTTCTCGGGGGATACGATATGCCGCGCAGCATGCTCGAAGCTCTTGCTGACTAAAACAACTACACGAGGCTTGTAAGGCATGACCGTCACCCCTGTAGATCCGCTATTGGCGCGAAAGAGTAGTTGCCAGCGCTTGTTACGCGGATCTCGCTGCAAACTCGCAGGCCTGGGCCTCGCCTCAGCCAATTCAAGCAAACCTTGGCTGTCTCAATGCCGACGAAGGCTCCATCGGGCCCTAACTCAGGAGACGACGCCAGAACGAAAGGCCTCCCGCAAAACGCTTTAATTCAACCTCTTAGCGCGATGGTCAGCTGACCACCATAAAATGGCTCCGACGTTCCATGCACCGCTCCACCAGCATTCGCACTCATCGAAGCCCTACCCAGCCTGCAAACTCCCCTGCCCGTTGGCCCTCAACAACGCCATTATCATCGGACCAAGAGAAAACTCTCCTCGTTCTGTGCGCCTTGTGAGATCCCGCAGGTAGCCGCCAGCCGAATTGATGAAATTCGCACGCTCCAAGATGCAAGCGACCGCCACGGCTGCATTTTCCGGCCCCATAGCCTCGCAGGCCTCCTGATAGGCCGACGCGCTTACTCGCAGCGTAGATCGAACGACTGCCGCCGCCGACATCAAATCGCGCCAGTTCCCAATTGCGCCGCCCGGTCCATAGTCCGATATCGTCGGGCATGCCTTCAACACCACACCAAGCGGGAACGCCTTTATCGGCTCGCTCTTCGGCCGGCGAATTTTGCTCGGCTTCGCCCCCAGCTCTTTTCCAGGGCTAGGTTCAATTTCATAAATGGATTCGGGATTTGAATTCTGTATGTGCTGCTCACAATGAGCGTCATTGGTGCTAATATTTCGGGAATTTTCCCGCATTTGCAACCGATTGACTACCTCCTGACGAAGCCTCTCCATTTCCTCGAGGACCCTCGCAACATAGGCAAGCGTCGGAACGCGCGGAATTCTGCTCACAAGCGCCACATAGATGTCCTCGAAAGCTTGCCAGTCGCCTTCGGCACCCTCTTCCATAGCGGCCGTGATAAGCTTGCGGACGTCGCGTCGGCAGATCGTCAGGTTCTCCTTGGCCTTCCTGAACGCCGCTCTGTCGGCCATTACTTGCTGCGCCATCACCGCCAACTCTTCGGACCGTGCCAGGAGCGGCGACAAGTCGAAGCCGAAGGCGCTCTCAATCTGACCATCGCTGTCCTTTCGGGCGTAGCGCTTTCCATTGGCGCTATCCTTCCGGACGATTAGACCCGCTTCCACCAGGATGGCGATGTGTCGGCGCAAAGTTGCGCCCGCCATCGCATGCGCTCGAAGTGCAAGCTGAACATTCGAGGGGAAGACGATCAGTTGTGCGTCTTGTCTCAACTCATTCTCAGGATAGAAACTCAACAGCGCATCAAGAACCGTGAGGCTATTGGACTGAATCCCGAGCAGTTCCATGGCGGCGGAAGCATCCCTGAATACTTTCCATTTGTCCGCAGTCTTGCCTTGTCTGATATCGGCCAAAGCCGCCTGGCGCCGCGCGAGCGCGAGCGTCATTGGCCGCCGCCCGAACGGCGTCGTCACACTTCCCATCTGCATCGTCTTTCACCTTTCAGCAGGCAAAAGAAATCCCCTCACCAAAACGGTGCCAAAGACTCTTGACGAAGATTCGAGGAAATGCGATTCTGTTCGTGCTAAAGAGACAGAAGGGCTTCCACGACGGCAACGTTGAGGGGGCTCTTTCTTTTGCGGGTTAGTCTCCTTGTTTCCGTTGATGCTTTGCACGGTGCGATTGATAAAGTGCCGGCAAATGCTCGAGTACGAAGGCGGCAAAGTCTGGCGTGGCTTTCCTGTCGATCGTGATCTCCAGCTTGCTCCTGCTCTGTGTCACCTGCGCAAGTCTGTCCCCGTCCGGTGTCGACATGACGTCCGGAAGCCCACGCGCGATCCGACGCGGTTTCAGGTGGCGGATTACCGCCTTGAACCGGTCTGGCGATGGCAGCGCCTGCACCTCTGCGGAGGCCGCAAATTTGATCGCATCCGACGGAGAAGCTGCCTTCTCGACCAGCTCTGCCAGTTGATGCCAGCTGGGGCGTCCAACTCCTGGAGCCGCGCCAATGGCATCGATCAGCTCGGAGGGGAGGACGTCGACAATCAGGAGCATCTTCGACAGATTGCTTTTATCGATCGACATGGCAGCGATGACGATCTCTCGTGAAAACTGCTTATTTAGTCGATGTGCGAACCGCGCCTTTTCGATAAAGGTAAGATCTTCACGCTCATTGTTTTCCTGACCCTGCGCGACGACAAGTTGCTCGTCCGTCAGGTCGCGAACAACTGCCTTTACAGGAAGACCCAGGTCTGAAACGGCGCGCAGTCGCCGGTGGCCAAAGGCAACCTGATATCGGCTGGGTTGGTCAGGATGAGGTCTAACGAGGATCGGGACCTGCTGCCCTTGCTCGCGGATTGAAGCAACGAGCCCATCGATGTCCCCTTGCATGCGATCCTGCACGAAAGAGGGCTCGATGAACGAGGCGTCCAGTTCAACCACAGCCTGGCCTTCAGCAAGACGCCGCTCAATCTCCTCCGCACGGCCAAGACGATCGTTCTGCTCGCGCAGTGCGTTGCCTATATTCGCGGTCAGCTTCGTTGACGGGTCGCGCTCTTTCCTTACGACGCCGAGAAGCGGCATGGAGCGGCTCTTTGCCGTCCGGTTGTCTGCTGATGACGTATCAGGTGCGTCTGTTGAGACTCCGAGGATGTGCTTGCGGCTCATGCCGGTCTACCCCATGCTTTTTTAACCAGGCTTTCGATCTCGTCGTTGACGGCGTTCATCGCCTCCAAAGCCCGATCATAGGTCGACCGCGTAAACTGGCTGCGCTCGACTTCAAAAAGGGTCTGGTTGGTCAGGCCGGCGTCCGAAACCGCCGTCGTCTTAAGCATCGGGAAATTCAGGACGTGCTCACCAAAGATTGACCGCAGATAGCCGACCATCTGGTTTTGCGGTCCATCGCTTGGTTCGAACCGCGTTATCAGGTAGCGCATCCAGTTGAACTTGAACTGGGCGCCGGCGTTCTCAATTTCCCGCAGCAGGTTCGATGTCATCGCCAAGAACTGGTTCATCGACATCACGTCGAGCATCTGCGGATGCACAGTGACCAGGATGGAGGTTGCCGCCGTCAATGCCGAAAGCGTGAGGTAGCCTAGCTGGGGAGGGCAGTCGATGACGACAACGTCGTAGTTGTCAGCGATGTCTTCGATGACTTGACTGATCCGACCGTAGAAGAGCGTGTCGCCTTGCTTCCGCTTCATCAGCGCACGCGGGGTGTCGTGCTCGAATTCCATCAGTTCGAGGTTACCTGGGATTAGGTGGAGATCGGGAATATAGGTTCCGCGGACGACTTGCTCGACCGGTACCTGCTCCTCATCGTACCTGATGGCGCCGTAAAGCGTTTCGTTCGGACCCACGTCCGTTTCCGGCTGACTGCCGAAGAGGGCGGAAAGGCTTGCCTGAGGATCGAGATCGATTGCTAGAATGCGGTACCCGCGCATTGCAAGGTACTGTGCGAGATGGGCGGCGGTGGTCGTCTTGCCCGACCCACCTTTGAAATTCATCACCGAAATAACCTGAAGCTGCTCGCCGTCTCGGCGATGCGGCAAGTAGCGTCGGTTGCCACGGCCGACCTGGTCCATGTGCTTGCGGATTGCGTGGATGTCTTCAATCGAGAACGTCCGCCGACCTCCCGGGCTCATACTGACGTTCAGCTCTGGCATTTCCGAAGCGGTCTGTCGCAGATACGATTCACCGACGCCCAGCAGCTTTGACGCCTCCGATGGCGCAAAGGTTCGAATGCCTTTCCCGGACGTTGGAGGAAACACCTTGAGGTGATGTGCTTGAAGTTGGCTGGAGAGGGCGTCGGCATGACGCTCCATTAGTGCGGTCAACCCTTCAAATACGGGCGCTGTTTTCGCGGCGGTCTTCGCCATCTCAAAACCCATTTCTTGCCAGTGGCGATATTTTTCGCGAAACCCGTAAAGTTTCGCCAGTGACAATAAGCGTGGATTCTGGTCGGCGAGCAAGAGCTTTTTGGTTAACGAGAAGTTAACAGAACCGCTGCGATTTTTTCGCGTACGCCGATTCATCCATATGCGTCCGTAGCTTAGCTCCGCCTTCGAAGCTGGCGGCTTGGAGCCGGAAATGCAGATCTGGATGTTTCATCCACATGTTCATTGATCTCATCTACGTCACTAAACCCCGATTCGGCAGAATCACCGAGGTGCAAAATTGCGCGTAGCCACGGCCGAGTCGTGGTGATTGATAGATGCGCAATTTTCTCAACGGAGTGGATCATGCGCATTCTCGTCGTTTCGCCAGACCTCTAAGAGCGCCATCGCGGCCTGCTGACGCAGATGCACCGTCTGCGTGCTCAGGTCTTCGGGTCCCGCCTGGGTTGGGACGTGGAGATCACGGCCGAGGAGGAACGCGACGAGTACGACAGGCTCGGGCCAATCTACATCCTGGAGATCGACGCGACTGACCGGGTTGCCGGCTGCGTCCGCCTTCTTCCTGCGATCGGACCGACCATGCTTCGGCAGACCTTCCCCCAGTTGCTGAGGGAAGGGCGTCGCGAGGTTCCTCCGGGTATGATCGAGAGCTCGCGCTTCTGCGTCGATACATATCTCGAGGCGGGTAGGGGAGGGGGCCAGCTGCACCAAGCGAGGCTCACGATGTTCGGCGGGATCATCGAATGGTGGACGGCGAGCGGCTAGGGCGTGTCGCAAATTTTCTTGGTTAACGGCATGTTGACCATCGGCTGAGAAATTCCCGTTCCAGTGTCGTGGAGCGTACCGATGATTCTGAATGCCACTGCCGAGAAGCTGAAGCGCCAGTCCAAGGACGATTTCGAGGGTCGACATTTCGAGGCGTGGCGGATCGTCCACACGGTTGCGTGGTACTTGCACTACCCGCTCAGCTACCGTGTGAGGTCTGCGGGGTCGAAGCGGTCGATGCCCATCATGATCAATACGACGAGCCTTTAAGGTACGGTGGTTATGCGGACGCCATCACACGATGGCTTCACCACTAAAGCGAAGATATGTTTCCGGTCAGGAATGAACTTTAAGGCCTTTACCCTCAGCGTCTTTTGAAATTGACAACGGCATCGCTCGTTTTTCCGTGGCCGTGGCAGCCAACATAAACCTCGTTGAAGCCAAACATGACCACAGCCGCGACCAGCCTCGCCCATGCCGATGAGCTGACCGCAGCCTTGAACCTCCACATGCGCCGGCATTACCCGGCGCGAAAACGCCCTGGGTTTTCGCGTGTCAGGCTTAAGGTTTTTGAACATTCCGTCATCGGCCTAGCTCTCAAACAATATGGCGGCATAGTTCATCGCTCCGTGCAGAACGTGGACGATAACAATCTGTTCGCCTTCAACACGGTAGAAAATCAGGTAACTGCTATGAACCCGGCGACGAATACCGTACTCTTCATATCGAGGCACCAAAGGGAAACCATTCGGAGTGTCACCTAAGCGCTCACATTTAGCGCGCAGCTCTTGAACGAACGAAAGCGCGAGACGAGGATTATCCTTCGCTATGTAGTCCGCGATCTGTTCAAGATCGCTTTCCGCTTCATCCGAAAACTCAACAATCATGCTGATTTTTCGGCCTGTTCAGCCATGGCGCGATATTTTGCTTCAAGTCTGTCAAAAACTTCGTTCGCTGGCTTCGTTCGGCAAGCGTCAGCATCGGCGAGCCCCCGCATGATTGACGCATCCAATGCAGCGAGCCGCGTTTCTCTGTCCTGAATCAATCGCACCCCTTCCCGCAGAACTTCACTTTTTGAACCATAGCGGCCCGCATCAACGAGCTGCTGGATGTAGCTTTCGAGCTGTTTACCCAGATCGGCACTGATCATGTCGATTCCTCCGTGCTGTATCAAGATAATATTCTTATCAACTATTATCAAGATGTGCCGCGTGGCTCATATCTGCTAGTTGGCCGAAATCACAATTCGGGGCCGACTAGGCCATCTTCGGCTTCCGGACCGCGTTGTGCACGGATCGTTTGGCGGTCGTGGTGTGGGCGATCGGCAACCTCAATAACCGATCTGTGACCTTGATGCCGTTCGAACATACGCCGCCCGCCGCCATCGCATCGGCAGGATGAAATTCAAGGTGACGAACTCGCCGGAATATGAGGCGGGGTTGCGGCGACGTGGCAGCTTGGCCCTGTGGCTGACACCGGAGGCGCTTGCCATGCGGCGTGCTCCACGCCGAACGACGCGTGGCGGCCAGCCTCGTTATTCCAGCCAAGATTCGTCATCGGCAAATCTCCAGTTACGGACCACCCTAGCAGGGAAAAGGCTGAAAATCCAGCACTTGGCCGGGTTCTCCGACCTTTCGGAGGTGGGCGCCCGGCTTGTAGCCGGGCGCTGTGAGCGGATTAATCGCGGGGTACCCATTCGATGATCGCCTGCAGGGAGGCATCGTCCTGGCCGGGGAACCGGCCGAGATTGGCGTTGTAGCGAAGCTTGCGGATCGAGAGGGTGTAGTACGGCTTGCCGTCCTGGTTCTCTTTCTTCCAGATGCCGCCGACCTCGATGTCATGGCCGCGCGCTGACTTGGCGTAGACGCGGTGCGTCGGTAGACAATCTTGGTCTTTGTCGGATGCATCTGAAGTCCGCACGCTGCCAGCCGAGAACTCAGCTCCACCTTGAGGGCTTCGGCTTGTTGCTCGCTCTGGCAGTGAACAAGACCATCGTCGGCATATCGACACCATGGAAGGTCGGGATGCGTCCGCGTCATCCAGAGATCAAATGCATAGTGCAGAAAGAGATTCGACAAGATCGGGCTAACCACGCCCCCCTGTGGGGTACCGCGTGACCGCTCGATGACTTCTCCGTTCTTTTCCATACGCGCAGTCAGCCATCCGCCCCAGTCTCCTGCATCGGTACTCTCGCCTTGCGGTTTGCGCCGCTTGAGCTTCTCCCTTGGCACCAGGAGCCTGGTTCCTGCAGTTCCGCGTGAAAGCCTATGTCCAACTCACGCCCCCTCTACGCCGGTCGCCGCCCGCCCGGTCATCAGGCATCTGGCGGACTTGTCCCAGGATGACGAAACGGTCCTGGTTTCGACGACACTTACGTTCATAACGACGCGTCCTCGGAGGGTTCACTTTCGTTCGTCTTTTGGACATGCACCTGCTCGGATCTCGTCCGAACGTCATCCGACGCTCACCACCACGGCTCTTTACCGCAGCAGCTCGGACTGGTTTGAGACCCGCTCCTGAAAGCCGATCCCGGAGGGCCGTCCCCCATCATTCACGCAGCTTTACGCCACGGTCTTAGTTCATGTTGAACACCTTCCGTGCTCTGCAGCACACTTTCATCGATGAAGATCAGCTTCTCCGGATCGAGATCGAGCTGACCATCAAACCAGACGCGCCGGCTCTTCAGGACATCCGGCCGGTCTTGCTCCAGTGCGTGTGCGGTCTTTTTTTAAAGGTCCATCCTCGGCCTCGAAGCCAGGCGCCAAGTGCGCTACGGCTGATCTTCACCTGCCGTTCGACGGACAAGCGCTGGACCATTTCATCGAGCGTCACGTCCTTCCGCTCTTCGATCAGGGCGACAACAAATTCCTCGTGTGCGTCTACCGCCGATGGCCGCCTCCAGCCCTGCGGCCGAGGGGTCAGCTCGCCCTCTTTCGCTCTCGCGATCCAGCGGATCGCTGTCGAGATCCCAACGCCGAACCGGGCTGCAGCCTGTCGAGCTGACATGCCCGCTGCAGACGCTTTCAAAACCGGTATTCGAAGATCGTCGCTCAGTGCCTGGCCCATCATCCACCTCTTCGCTGTGGATGTTGAATCAGCTTCGGCCTGCGTCGTCACTTCACAATCGATTCATCGATCGCAGCACGTGCTCTAGCTGATTGCGTGGGTCGCCGGCAGATACCGCAGCATCGCCTCCACCAGTCCTGCCTTCACCATCGCAAGGCCAATGTCGATGTACCAGGTCAAACCCATCGGTTGGAACAATAAAAAGCAGAGAATAATGTCAAGTATCTTTTTTATTTCCAGGGAAGGCATTATTATCGCGCCACGAAATAACGCAATATTCTTAAATATATCTCTGTTCCTCTTGCCTTAACTAATACTCCTAGTAGAGCTTCGTCTTACGTTATTCGCTGCCCAGCGCATGCCGGCCCCGCCCTTCCATCGCTCAGAGAGTGACGTGCTACATGTCCGAACAAACCTTGCCGACGCTGCCGATGTGGCGCGTCGATCACATCGAGCCCTCGCCGGAGATGTTGGCGCTACGCGCCAACGGTCCGATCCACCGCGTGCGCTTCCCGTCCGGGCATGCAGGCTGGTGGGTGACAGGCTACGACGAGGCCAAGGCGGTACTGTCCGTCTCGGCGTTCCGGCCCGCGGGAATACCGCCGGAGGAATTCACCCCGGATTCGATTCTCGGTTCGCCGGGGTGGCTGGTCTCGCACGAGGGGAGCGAGCATGCCAGGCTACGCACGATCATGGCGCCGGCCTTCAGCAGCCGCAGGGTGAAGCTGCTCGAGCAGCAGGTAGAGGCTCTCGCCGCGCAGCTGTTCGAGGAGCTGGCGGCCCAGCCGGCATGTGCTTGAAAATCTCGTCCGTGATCTTGCGGTATTCCGCGCGGGCTGTCCGCTTCGAGGATTACCATGCTTGGCTCGAACGAGCTCGATGCACACACATGACCCGTTGCAAATAGTCTGATCGGAAAAACATCATGCCACAATGCGCCACTCCGGCAGGCTGCAGCGAGACATTGATCCTGCGGGCCGTCACCCCGGTGCGGCGCGTGCTAAAAACATTCTGGAGGCTCGTGATGCACTGACAGTCTAGGTAGAGCACCCGTCGCGGACAAGTGCGAAGGTCGTTGCACGCCCACTTGCGAGAGCTCGCCAGCACAGGTCGCCCGCTGCTGAACAACTTGTGGCCGTGCTGGTGGACGCCAGCACCGCCGTTCGGCGGCCAGGTCTTCGGACTATTCGGCGAGTGACAGGCTGGAAGTGGGAGCAGCCCTGCAATGGGCGGTTGTGCTTGAACAACCCGACCCTGCCGGAAAAGCACTGGTGGCCGCCTAATCCTCAGAACCAACACCACCTGACGGGGCACGATCGGTACCTGCACAATCGTGTTTATCGTTGCCCCGGCAAGCTCGTCGTCATGAAGTCAATGAAGGTGCGGACTTTGGCGGAAAGATGTTTCCGGGTCGGATACACAGCAAATAACGTAATGGAAAACGCGATCGAGTTTGGAAGCACCGTCTCCAATCGACCTGCCGCGATGTCCTGCTCGGTCATCCATTTCGGCAGGTAGACAAGGCCCATACCCCGCAGAGCTGCCAACTGGAGAATGGTCTCGTTGTCGCTCGACATCACGGTGCGAAAAGTGATTTTGGACTGCCGATTTGCGCCTTTCAGCTCCATGATATCGCTGAGGTTGGCCCCGCTGAAACGAAGCAGCGCGTGACCGTTGAGATCCGCCAGGCCTTTGGGTCGACCTGCTCGTTCCAAATATTCCGGCGATGCCATGAGGTGGAATTCTATATCGGCCAGCGGACGGGCGACGAGGCCCAGATCGAGCCGGTCGGGCGACGTTGCCCGCCGTAGGGCAAGATCGAAACCTTCGTCCACCAGATTCACCATGCGGCCGCTTAGATCCACGTCTAGGCAGACGTCGGGATAGCGCCGGTTATACTCGGCCAGACGGCTCACGAAGCCGTTGCTGGCCGCGCAAACCGGTGCACTCAGTTTCAGGGTGCCGCGGGGCGCCATCGTAACGTTGCCGATGGCTGCTTCCACCTCGTCAAGCCCTTCGAGCAACTGCTTGGCCTGGTTGAAATAAAGCCATCCGGTTTCCGTCAGGCTGACGTGGCGGCTGGTCCGGTTGAGCAGCCGGGTGCCCAGCCTGTTCTCAAGCCGCATCACATGTTTGCTCGCCATTGCCGGCGAAATGCCGATGCGGTCGGCGGCAGCAGTGAAGCTCTTCAGTTCTGACACGGTGCAGAACAGCCGCAGGCTCATCATTGTATCCATGGATCATCAACATTCGAGAAATGGTTCTTCAATGTCGAATGCATTGATTAATAAATGAGAAAAGTCAAACTGCTCTCCAGGTGCCGTCGCGACTCGCTTTTCCAGCGGGGCGTGCCCGTCGCGGCAAACTTGCGAAGGACAGACCCGTTGACAGATTCTCGACTCTCCGGACCTACTTCATCGGCCATGGCGGCGGCCCGGGGAGTTCCGCCGCAATTTCGACGTGCTCGAGAAGTCGCTGCTCGACATGCGCGCCTATCTCGGCGGCACGCCAAAAAAGGGCGAAGCAGGTGGCCGGCGATCTGTTCTGGAGAACAAAGCGCCTCCAGCTGCTCGGCGACCAGGTCGCGGTAATCGCGGGTGCCGCACCAGCGCGTGAGCACGAGATCACTAAAGAGGAACAAGATGATCGATTTGTGGCTTCCGAAAAGCCCGCATGGCTATGGGCTTTGCGGCCAAGATCCGCGATACTCCAGCACTACACGAACCCTGTCAGCTATCTTTGTCGGTGGTGGTTCGCTTATTATTGGATGTGCGCAGACCGCAAAGGAAATGGGCTGCTCCATACCCGCCGTTCTACCTACAGATGATGTATTTCGTGCCTGGGCTACTAATTTAGGCATCCGGTGCTTCGATAACGTCGAGCAGACCTATGAATTTCTACACGACGTGAATGTCGATTTGATATTTTCCGTTGTCAATCCCTTTATCTTGCCAGCTCATTTATTGGAGCGAGCACGTGTCGGTGCGTTTAATTATCACGACAGCCCACTGCCGCGCCACGCAGGGACCCACGCGACAAGCTGGGCTATTCTGGCGCAAGAGAGCCAATACGCCATTTCGTGGCATCACATCAATTCTGGTATCGACACGGGCAACGTAGTTGTGCAGTGCCCGCTGTCCGTTGCATCAACCGACACGGCAATGACTCTCAACCTCAAATGCTATGATGCCGCGATAGAAGGGTTTCGCGCGCTTTTAGCGATGATAATAGCGGGTGCCGATCTCCAGGGCAGCCCGCAGACAGTACCGGTCATCATGCCAGTCGGACGTGATGGTGCGCTTCCGCTGTCCTATTCGCAGCAGCGTCTCTGGTTCTTGGCACAGTTGGACGAAGACAGCACGAACTATAACATTCCCCTGGG
>Ga0228711_1010094_pt1 | contig 12535 bp, 6 predicted proteins | sample MedpolnodulmetaG_2_FD_177996 | JGI IMG/M metagenome (GOLD analysis project Ga0228711, IMG submission 177996) | Root nodule microbial communities from Medicago polymorpha collected in Santa Monica, California, United States - brown nodules | ecosystem: Host-associated > Plants > Roots > Nodule...
TGACTTGGAATTTGTGTTTTTTATATTAAATATGTAACTTTTAATCAATAATTGTTGGTTTTCAATGAAAAGATACTACTTTTAGTTACCTTAACATGTGCAATATTGCACATGTTAGACAAACCCTAATCTTAAAAGTTCAAGATAAGAGTAATGAAAATCTTGACCTAGGCATGTTTGTGAAAATAATTATTCAAAAACTTAAAAGTTTAAGGATAGTTAAAAAATTTCAAATTTAGTACAAACTAATTTTATAGAGACGCAAACATGATACTTGTTTATAAGGATGAAAAATGGAAGTTGTTAATTAACGAAAAAGATATTTAATTCTAATTTATCTTAAATTATTTTTTGAAGGAATAATTTAACTTAAAATATGAAAAGTCAATAATTTATCTTGAAATATAAAAAGTCTAAAACCGACGTTAAATGTGGATATCAAACATCTGTGTTTATGTCTAATTGTTGTTTCTTCAAAAAAAAAAAATCTAATTGTTGTTAAATGTTGTTTTGCAGTAAATATACACCTGCCCTGCCCCTACACATTTAACACCACTTTAAAATCAGTCAAATAGGTTTACTATGTTGATTTCAAAGCCAATGTTAAATGTCCTATTGACAATCGATTGCTATATATAACAACGGTAAAAAAACCAGTCACCGGTTTAAAATGTCTAAAAAATCTCTTTTTGCACAAGTTCTCTATACAAAGGAGAGAACCTAATTTATGTCGGCCCTAGTTTAAGGATATTTTGAATCTCATACCGATAATAGGTTTAAGGGCAAAACATTTACGCCAATCGCCATACCTAGTTTTTAGTGAGAGAAACTCTACATTCTCTCTAAGTCTTCCTTCTCTTTCATTCATTGAGGAGGGGTGGTTTTAGGTCATTTTTAAACCTAAAATCACCCATCCATGTCCTTTTCCATTTCCATTAATCTAAATAAGTTTTTCTTTTTTGTGTTTTTTTTTCTTTTCGTGATTTCGTTGTTTGAGTGCGGCGTTGTGTTGTTTGTCGTCTTGTACGACGTTTTTTGATTTCACGTCTTGTTGCGGTGTTCGTTTCGTTTCTATTGAAAGATCAACTTCAGACAATCAATTACATATTCAATCAATGATTTGAGCGTCAACGTTGCATATCCGAAAATATGGGTATTCTTGTCATTTAGATTTTATCATATTATTTGTAGGCATTTTGTTGTTGTATGTTATTAACTTGAGTGCTGTGAGTTTGTTCACAGATTCACGCTTTACGTTTTTAGCGATATTGATGATGTTATTGTATCTGATGTATTCTTTCAATTTAAATGAATGAATGTCGTTTTTCTTTTGTCAAAAAAAGAAAGAAAAGAAAGAGGTGAAAACCTAATTAAAGTGAAAATATAATTACCTTACATTATCCGTTTGAAAATATTTACCTATAATCAATTGTACAAAGTTTATGTTATCTATTTCATTCGTTTTTTTTTAATTGTCATTTGATTTTATATTCCTATTTAATTGTTGTTTTGATATTTTAATGGTACAATTTATCAATTATATTATATTATATATCAACTAGTCATACTTACTTATTTTCAATAAAACTAATTAATGTCAAATTTTTAGAAAAATCATGTTTGTTTTGTTTTAAAAATTAATCTGGTGTGATATCTTTTTAATTCAACTTAAAAATTTATGTTGTTTTGAGACCTTGGAGTGTGCTCGTACTCAAAGTCTCATGTTCGATTATGTCCGGTGTCAATTTGAGTCGGCTAGTTTAACTTCTTAAAAAAACTTAAAAATTTATGTTTTCTTTTAATTTGAAAAAGAAACTAAACTCAATTTTCTTTAAAATAAAACGATAAAGTGATAAGGAAATGCAAAAAATAAAAGAGAAATGATATTTGTACAATCACTTTGTGACAACTTTTTAACAACTTTCTCTCTCATACTCACATAATTATCTTATTCTCTCTTCCTTTTTCTCTCTCCATTGTTTTTTACCAATGAAAAGAGAAAAAAAAGAAGTTGTCACAAAAGTTGTATCAAATGGTTGTTCAAATCTCAAAATAAAATGAACAAACTGCAAAGCAAAAGAAGTGGCAACCAAACAAATATGTTAATATTAAAAAACTAATAAAATAGAATACAAATTTCTTGTCAAAAATAAAATAGAAAACCTAAAAGTGAAATATGGAAATGAGTGTCTTAGCAATGGAAAGAAGTAGAGAAATAACGAAATAAGGAAATGAAGTTAAGAAATAGAAAGAGTAGATGAAAAATGCATTCCCATGTTTCTCCACTTTTTTTTTTCTTTATGGTTATGAGAGCGGTGTGGTTTGATTTAAGGAAGAAGATGAATGATGGGTTTTTTTATTTTATTTTATGAACATGGTAGTGTAGTGTTGTTCCAAAAATGAAAGTTATCTCTCTCTATTTTTCTTCTACATTTTTCCTATGTTCTTCTTTTTTTTTTCTTTCTTTTTTTTCTTTTTTTTCTGTTTCTCCCCTTTGAATGCCTTTGCTCTTATTTTTTTGTTCTTATTTATACTAAAAAATTAGGTTAAGGTATGAGAAAAAATACCTAACTTTGTTATGCATGGAAATTAATGGAAAAGGGAGAAGAGAAAGATAAAGTTGTTGTATCCCGTACTTTTTTTTTTGGTATAAAAGAGGGCCTAAACCCAAAGAAAAAACAAAACTAAGAAGTTAGCCGAACACTCCTAGATATGTAAGTCCCGTACTCTATAAGGGAATCAACTTGTTATCCAATTACTTTTGTCTTTTTCAAATGTACTCTTTTGACTTAGTATTCTATGTTTAAAGAAAGACCAATTCTAGTTGTAATTTGTATTTAGGAGATGATTATTGTCAAGAACAATAAATTTCAAGAAAGTCTCCTAGTAAAAAAAATTGTACACTCTCCATGGAGGAGTTTCAAGTTATTGCAAGTAAAAAAAATTACAGCCTAAATTTGACACGTATTTTGTGATAGACTTAATTTAAGCTCGAACATGACCTTCTTAAAAGCCCAATATTACGTCATATTTCAAATTAACATATTTAATTATATAATATGGTATATTTTAATAAACTAACGAGGCTAAGCATGTTATTTTCATTCATGATCAGTTTTTTCTTTAGCATCTTCCTGTATGTTTTTTTTTTCTTCATAAATATTAAGTATGGCTTGCAAGTCTAGCTTTTCTGCACTACTCTAACGACTCCATGCATCAAATACACAAAAGGTAGATAACAGACACACTTTAGAAAAAGAAAAAAATGGAAAGCAAGATTTTTCATGAAAGATGAAATTTGTTACGGCTTGTTTTCGGTACAAAAGATGCCTTGAGTTTTTAACTAATGAGCATAAAGAGGAGTTGAGTAGTTCAATTGATTTAGACTAAAAGATTAAATGCTTGATGAGTTAAAAAATAGCAAAAAACTAAATTAATATAACAATTAACTATTAACATACTAACATTTATCACTCAAAAAAAGAAAAATTATCATGCATAACCAAAGGAGAAGGGACATAAGTTATTCATTTCAATATAAGAAAAAAGATTGTTAGTTTGTCCTTAAATATAAGAAGAAACATTTGTCACTGAAGAGCCACTACTAATAGTTTAGAGACCAATTAGAAGAAAGATTGTTAGTTTGGGGATCAAATTGACTATTTATTCATCTAAATATAGTCCTCAATTTTTTATTTTTTTCACGCACTACTCTATTTGTAACTTGTTTTTGCTGGATTAAAAATGAGTGGACATCAAATCAAATATAAACTAAAAGACTTACATCAAATCTTGTTAGTTCAATTAGATGGATCATAGTTATAATTAAGGTTGAAGCAAAACAATTAACACTTCAATAAATCTTAAAATGACCTAAAATATTGGAAATAACATGTTATCGAGACTTCTTACTTCGAACAATTTTTTAAGGATGCTTTGAACAAATTATACTCTCTCGATAACAAAATACAAACAAATTTTAATTAAGGATCAACTCTTATATAGTCACAACCCTAAATAAATTTTACTTAGATACATATACATAAAAGATAAAATTTAAAAGAAAAATATTATGAAGTGATGTGATTAAATTATTTATCTTTTAAATTTTATAATGTATCTGTTCAAGTTGTGTCCCTATGTAAAAAGAACTCTTAACTAAGATAAAATTGGAGGACAAAAAATGATTTAACCAATATTTTATTTTTCACCACCGTCAATCTATCATGATAATATTAATGCTAGCACATGCCTCATACTATACTTGTTGTGGCATCTCACAAAACTCTATGCAAGTTTTCACATATGCAATCCAATAATAAATATTGATGATAACTGTGGCAGTTCTCCCACCCTCATCAAAATTCTATAAATGCTTCCACTTTCTCTTTATGTATTGTTCCATTATCACTTTACTCCTCTCTCTTTAATTCTCTTGTGGTCCATTTTTGTGCTACACACATTTTCCTCTTCTTGAAACATTGACATTAGCCATGGCTAGATTAGCTGTTGTTTTGATCTTGGTCCTCATTGCAATTTCCATGCTTCAAATGGTGGTAAGTTTTTTAATTGTGAAAGTAGAAACACATACACACACATAACGTACAAATGAGACACATTCTTTTAATATGTTCCATATTTTGAGGTTTTGAAAGGTTCTATCATACTTTTGGCTTGATTTTGTAGGTCATGGCTTCTCATGGACATGGAGGCCATCACTACAATGACAAGGTATGTGGTTTATTTTCCCCTTCTCTCTTTAAAATTTGAAATTTTTATTAGAAAGGATAATTCTCAACTAAAAACATTCATAATAGAGCACTCTTATTTCGCTGCCTAAATAGATCCCGCATGTATATATCATTCATTGTATAATTTGTAATGTCATTATTTAGTAAAGACATCCAGAAAGGTTGATGCTTCACTTATTTAAGTGTTCGGCTGTCTAAGTGAATCTCACATGTATATGCCCTTATCTTCTAGAAGATAATCTTTTAGACATACTCTATTAGCTTGTTTGGTAGCATCATTATTTGTGGTTGATGTATTTATCTTACCATATGTATGCATCGACTTATATAAGCATTTTATATAGTCGCATGATTAGGGCAACCAAATGATGAATGAAAAAGAAATTAGGTTTTGATTTTTGTTGTTGTTATGAATGCTGAATTAATTGCTGACTTATGGTTGATGTTTATGTGTTCTCAGAAAAAATTTGGACCTGGAAGTCTTAAGAGTTACCGTAAGTGAAGTTCCTACTATATACCATTCATTCTTTTGGTTGTTTTTCTTCTTGAATTTTATACAAAACAACATTAAGATCTCTCCAACTTAACATGAAAAAATGGTACCAACTAAAACAGAGAAACAAATAAGGAACAATTCCATTTCACATATCAAAGTTGTGTTTGTTTAAGATCAGAATTTTGCATGAAATGATTTATTTTTATGTGATATTTGTTTAAAAGTTATTCAGCATAATTCTTATTTACAGATTAAATTCAATTAGTTTGAGATCTTAGATAAATTTACCCCACACATCTCAAATTCGATATTGGATTCTCTCATTTATGTTGTTAGAGTTTGACTTTTGGATTGACTTAGCACAATTGAAAGATAATAGTACTTTCAGTTGTTAGGTCAATTCAACCGTCAACCTTTAACTTCATATGTATGACTCAAATCTACATCTTAAAGTTATCACTTGATTCATCTAAAAATCTTGAAAGATCCTCTCCGTCATTAGATGAATCCAAATCGTTGATATTATACACATGAGAGAATTTAAATGTGTAAAACAAAAATAGAAAATTACATTATATATTTTTAAAGGGTTTTGCTAGAAACCACCCATGAAGGTGTCCTTTAGCAATCAACACCTCAAGGTGTGATTTCCACTTTTTAGTTATAACTTTGCTAAAAGACACCTTCATAAATATTAGTTGGTGTCTTTTAACAAATGCTCATAGAATAACTTGCTAAAAGACACCTTCATAAAATGTGTCTTCTAGCAAAACCCATTTTTAAAATAGTTTTCCCCCTAAAACATGTTTTATCCACACAACATATGTTGGCTTTCACAGACCATTATATTTATACATGTTTTGTTTCTGACTCATTATTTATTTTATCTTATTTTTATTTATTAATCAAATATCAAATTTATCACATCTATCACATTGCTTTATTTATCACATTTTCTGGTGCATGTCTCTACGGATGTCCACTCATCAAATTGGTCATTGTCGTTGTAAGCCGCTCTTAAATTAGGTTTTGAATTTGTTAATGTTTTAAACTAATCTCTGTCTTTGTCAAAAGTTTCTCAATTAAAGACATTGATCTAATTGAGAAACTTTTGACAAAAACATAGACTAATTTAAAGTATTAATAAAGTCAGAGACTAATTTATTAATAATTTACAATGATAGATACCAATTTAATGATTTACTCGCATTATGACCATTGACCATGGTCTCCTAGTTGATGCATTGGATCCATTTCCACATTAATTATTAGTCCTCTTGCTTTAACGGTGGTCAGTTTTATTCTTGGAAATAAAGCTGCACTGCATCTTTATCTGTGTTTGACTTTAATCTCCCTTTTATTTTATGTGTGATATACCAGAATGCCCATCTCAATGCTCAAGGAGGTGCAAGAATACTCAATATCACAAGCCATGCATGTTCTTTTGTCAAAAGTGTTGTAACAAATGCTTGTGTGTGCCCCCGGGGTATTATGGGAACAAATCTGTATGCCCTTGTTACAACAATTGGAAGACTCAACAAGGAGGACCAAAATGCCCTTAAGTTTGTTCTTCATCAAATTAAATTAACAAATACTATAACTAAACTATATGTCTTTCTTATATTATGTGTCTCACTTGTTTTTTTTCTTAACTAAATTACATGCTCTTTTTAGTTCTATATGTAATATTTTCTTGTTTTAAAAGAGATGTGTGTAGTTCTATATGGTAATAATGTTTTTTTTAAGGAATATATGGTAATAATGTTATTTTCTACAAATTATTAGCATGTTTGGAAATTCTAATTTTACTTGAATGACATCAATGTGTTTGAGCTTGTTCCTCCTAATTAACATATTGAATGGACAATTGAGTTATAAAAAAATTACAATGTTGTTGTGGCCTAACGAAAAGCTATTTCAATTGTGATGTTTTTGAGAATGAAATCAAGTATTTTTTAAATTTTATGTATAATGAAGAAATAAAAGTACACCAATAACATTCTGATATTAATTATCTCTATGTTTTTCTTAGATTTTTCATCTTTTTAATGCAACAAACATTTTTTTTTAATAATGCTATTATTAATAGACAAAAATTACAAAGTCATATCTTTTTGGATATTTCAAAAGAAAACACATTTCAATGAAAAGAGGAGGCAAAATAAAGATTCTGTTTTTAATTTACTTTCAAAAGTGCACTTTGGTCCTTACAATATTTTATGGTCCTAAAACTTTTTATCACTTTACGAAAATATTTTGTATATTTCCATCGAGGGCCACTTTTCTTTTGTTATTTCTATTTTTGCCTCAAAAGTTTGAGTATTTATAATAACAATCCAACTTATGGATTAGGTGTGTCTCAAATATCAAATAGCATTTCTAATAAATAATAAGATGAAGATGATGAAGAAAGCAAAGAACAAACAAAATTATCAATTTTAGAGAATGACTCGAATGAAAAAAATTTAAACCAATGATTTAAGTTAGAAACTCACTTCTTGAAGCTTCAATGATCGGACTCTAGCCTAAAATTAAGTTTCCTTGGTATCATTCTTGATCAAAAGAGATAAATGTTTTTTTTGTTACTCAAGAAACAAAAGGTTGATAAGAATTAGAAAACACAAAGTTAAAATAAATTTTCAAGAAGAAAGAAATGTTGTTCACAATTATGAAAATTTGATAAGTCAAATTAGACTTACTTCAAAAAATAAGGATGTTGTTGATAAGAACCAAGAAAGTGGTTCTAATCTGAGAACCCAAAGGCTAGAGTCCGTTATGGATAAATCTAACTATGTTTGTTGGTTAGTGACTTGTAGAGCAAGTAACTCCACTTAGCTTATAAGTACTTGATTTGTAATCCGTTGATATATATAATATCAATATCTTGTATCATAACCACTATTCAACACAATTTCATTGTTTTGCAATTCACCATAAACAAAACTCTCTTCATCCTCTTCATTCTCAACATAAAACAGAACATTCTGAACTCTCTTTTTTCTCTCATCATTGAGTGTAAGCATCAAACTTGCACCAACATAGCCATGTTCACTCGATATTCTCATAAGAGAAAAAATCATAAAATTTTGGAAGCGTTTACATAAATACTTCCCTAAATGTCTCATAATCCTAATGTGAACTCTAAGTGGTACCTAACTTAACATACGCTTCCAACAATAAACTATTACAAATCTTGGAAACAAAATATGATAATCAAATTAAACACGTTTAACCTAACAATTAGCCTAAGATCATGTATTGGATTATCCTTACTAGTAGTCCCTCGATGTACAAATATTATTTTAAGAGGCTCACTTCCTTTGGATTGTTTTATTTCATACATACCAAATTATGCCTATAACTATCCACCATATACTTAAGAAAGATTTAAAGGATATACGCCTCCAATGTAAATGAGTGATACAATCGTAAAAATAAATTTCTTTAAAAAAAATAAAAATTCTTGCATGCCTTTCAACGAACATGCAAGAATCTTTCACCAAAAAAAAACGAACATGCAAGAAATTTGATCTAGGTGAAGTTTATTCAAAATACATTCTAGGTGAATCTTATTCAATTATAATATTTTTTTGAAGAGGTATTCAATTATAATATTAGCATGCCTTCCACATTCTAGTTATCATTCTCAATGGTAATGCAACATGGACAAACCTCTTTATAGAAAATTCTATGATGATGAACATACTTGTTTGTGAAATTTGTGGTTAGATTTTATAATAAAATAATTGTGGTCAAATAATAAAGTTAATAATACAAACAAATATACTTTATTTTCTTGCTTAGAGACACTTTAAAAATAAAAAAATTGTTCTCAACGAACTCTTCGAGGGTCCAAAATGCCACATAAAAGTTCAAGAACTCTCCCACACATACATGCCAATTATGCATATATTACTGGCCACATATTTAAAAGACTCCAACATGTGCTAAATGTGTCACATTATTTTGATTTTAAAATCTTTGGTCCTAAAGAAATTTGATCTAGGTGAAGTTTATTCAAAAACAATTTTAAATTATAATATTAGCATGCCTTCCACATGGTAGTTAGCATTGTCAAATTGAACTGAACTGCGAGACAACCTTTCAAAATGATGAATAGACTAGTTTGTTAAATTTCCTCCTTTTAAATTGTTGGTTGAATAATAACGTTTATGTCTTTTCACACCACTTATGGGACCCTAATAGTTTTAATACGGTCACAAGATCAAATAAAAAGTGTTTGATTACACACACATAAATAAATATTTTTTTAATAATAAGAAGGAAAATGATAAAAAAATAGTTGAATATTTTAAGGACCATCTTTTTGTGTGTGTCCAAACACTTTTGATTTGATCTTGTGACCATGGAAGAATTCCTCATGGGACTCTTTTGTGATATGAAATTTGTGGTTACCTTAATTTCTCCATAAAAAAAACTTCATGAAACCATATTCTTTCTCTTCCATGATTTTCCATTTTCTTTCTCTTCTATAACTATACTCAACACTTAGAAAAATACACCTAAGCAACTCTCTTCAATTTTACTATTGAAGTCCATGTTAATAAATCTACTCCCTTTACACTCTCCTATTCTCCTATCTAATAAGTGCATAACCAAACATAAGACACATCTAAGTAAATGAAAAAATGTGTGACCTTTTTTGGTTCATTTGATTCAAGCTGAATCGAGTTGTTTATGAACTTAAATCGAGTTAAGTTTTAATTACAAAAATCAATTTGCGATAAATTTGAGTCAAGCTCAACTCTTATTTTTCCACCTTAATAGTATAAATTAAGCAACAAATAGAATGATAAGTAAAGTTCTTAAATGATCATTATAATCCATGTGGCATATTTTAAATAGTTAATAATACAAACGCATCGAATTTAAGCTCTTGCATAACCAACTCTTTGAGGCTCCAAAACTGCTTTCACATCTTTTCATTTCAATGAAAGTTCTTAACGTATCTTAGCTTATTTTAAGTGGGACAAACAGTTCACATACAATTATTTAGAATATGTTCTTACCTATGAAGTCAAGATACGGGTCCGGATACGTGTGCGAGTGTGATATGATATGGATATGTTGATACATGAAAATTTTAAAATTTAGGTTATGGTCCGACTTAAATACGTTAACAAACTTTTTATAATAAAAGTTATATACATGTAAAATACTTGTAAATAAAATACAATGTTCATTTTTCATTAATATATAATTAAATTATAATGATATCAATTTTAAAAGAAAATATTTGCAATCAAAACACATTTAAAATTTTAATCTAAATATATTTTAATCTTTAAGTTAGAATATCAACACAAATGTCCTTAAAAAAACTGAAAACAAGTTTTCTAATGCTAATTGATATTGTCTCTCCTCTCTTCTTACCATCATCTATATACTTCTCCACTGATTTATCACATATATCCTAATTTTGTATTTTAGATATGAATCAAATCTGCCAGTATCTTTGAAGTATCTCATAAATATACAATAAAATATTTTTAAAAGTAAAATGTAAAATTCTAATACTTCTAAAATACTTATTCAAAAAATAGCGATATTGATCCGTATCTGCCATTGATACGTCCTTAATTTTAGAGTACTAGCCTCATAAGTTTCATACTTACAAACTAGCCTCCATTTTGGTTGCTAGGTCAAGCCCCCCAAATACTTCAAAGGTTTTTGAGAAGTTCTCATGTATTTATTTTTTCCAAGTAAATACATACAATTAAAGATGTTCTAAACAATTTGTCAAAAAAAAAAAGTTCTCTTTTTCTCTCCTCAAACCCCAGCCGTCACCCTTTTCTTCTTCTTGTTAGAGGGGTGATTTAGGGTCAATTTTGACCCAAAATGACCCATCTGAGTTGTGTTTCATTCTATCTTAATTGAATAAGTGTTTTCTACATATTTTCAGTCCCCGGGCAAAACATGTGCTAATAATTCGACTGCACCAGAATTGCCTGGGATTTCTTGAAAACTGCTAGTATTGGCCCCTGGCGAAAGTAGGTTAAAATTCAGACTGAATCAGATTTCTTGAAATTACAATTTTTGGCCATGGATTTCATGAAACTGTTATTTTCGTCCCTGAGCAAAACATGTGCTAAAAATTCGATTGCACCAGAACTACTTGAGGTTTCTTAAAACTGCTAGTATTGTCCTAGGGCGAAAGTAGGTTAAAATTTAAACTGAATCAGATTTCATAAAACTGCTATTTTTGGCCCCAGATTTCATGAAACTACTATTTTCGTCCCCGCGTAAAACATGTGTTAAAAATTCAACTGCATCAGAACTGCCTGAGATTTCTTGTGCGGTGTGTTTTTGATTTCTTCCCGTCTTAGTGCAGTGTTTATTTGATTCATGTTGAAAGGTTAACTTTGAGCAAGTGCAGATCCGATCAATGATTTTAGCGTCGTCAACGTTGCAAATCCGGAGACATGAGTATTTCAGAGACTTGAATACAATCATATTTGTACGCATAGATACTTTGCCGTTTTATTCTATTAACATGGATGTTGTGAGCTTTTTTTTTTACAGATTCATCCCTTTTGTTTTTAGCGAATTTAAATTTGTATTGTATCAATATACTTTATCAATTTGAATCAATGAATATCGTTTATTTTTGTAAAAAAAAAATTCTAAACAAGATTTCTGCCTTCACTAAATCATCACCGATTATTAGTTGTCCATGGTATCCCTTAGCAAAAAGCCACGTAATAATCTCTCTTGAGATATAAAGATTCATTCAAAGGCTTGAGTTTTTTCAACTACCTCCACACATACCAATTATGCATATAGAGCTATGACACAAATTTAAAAGACTCATATATATTTACATATACACATATATATGTTATAATATATTTTTGTTTAATGGCATTAAACGACGAATTGTTTAAAATAACTTGAGTTCGTCTAGTACATAAAACAATCTCTAATAAATTTTATTCACTCTCAGTCAAACTCTGAATTATTAAGGTCTTTGTCCTTAAAACGGCCGGACAATTAACCCAAATAAGAAACTATTTTCAAAGCAACTTGATCTAGTTGAATTTTATTGAATTATAATATATTAGCATGCCTTCCACATGCTAGTTATAGACACCTCAAAAAAATATGAAATAGACTCTTGTGTAAAATTTCTACCTTTTAAAATTGTTGATTGGATAATAACATTAATGTCTTTTCACACCACTTATGAGACAAACCTTTTTCTGTCACAACAAAATTTGTGGTTACCTTAATTTCTCAAAAAAAAAAAAAAAAATCATAAAACCCTATT
>Ga0228711_1010096_pt1 | contig 12534 bp, 12 predicted proteins | sample MedpolnodulmetaG_2_FD_177996 | JGI IMG/M metagenome (GOLD analysis project Ga0228711, IMG submission 177996) | Root nodule microbial communities from Medicago polymorpha collected in Santa Monica, California, United States - brown nodules | ecosystem: Host-associated > Plants > Roots > Nodule...
AGGACACACGTGTTTTCGTCGTCCTCATCATGTTTGGATAGTAAGAAATTGGTGCGTAACATGTCCATGAAAATAGGGTTTTGGAATAAAAGAGACCATGATTTTTGAACACATGTGAATCTTGTGAGAGATTTAAGAGGCAATTTGGAAAGAATTGAGAAAGTAAGATCATCAGGTATGTGTGAAGAAGTACTAACCTTCTTCTTATCTGTTGTTGCAGAAGCAGCAGCCATGAATTGAAATATCTTTCGATGAAACAGAAACAGACTGATGAGAGAGTTCTGATTGCTTGTTGAGTTAAGGACAGCCAAACCATAAATATATTTCCAATTGTTTTTTTGTCATATTTGGTATATACTTTATCTTTTTTAAATGTGTAATATTTGTTTGCTTAATTGATAAGAAATTGCTGTACCTCTTTCAAAAAAAAAAAAATTAAATGTGTAATATTTGTTTGCTTAATTGATAAGAAATTGTTGCACCAAAAAACTTTTTGATACGATTAACGTGTATCCTTAAACAATAAAAAGATACAATTAACGTGTAATTCACCTTTAAAAAAAATAAGAGTGTAATTCACCTCTATTAAATGAATATAATTACATTGTCAAAAAAAAAATAATATAATTACAGACTTTATAAAAATCTTTTAGTCTTATATTTTATGGGTTTAATTTTTTTTTTTAAGAAATCAAAATGAGATATAACAATAATAACGGACCATTTTTCCGGCACAAGGTGTACCAAAAAGAAAGCCACAAATTACATCAAATGTTCACACAAAGAATCACAAATTAGCCAATACCCGCACATACAAATGGGTTTTGACACAAAAAAGGAAAGCTATAATGAAAGGCTACATTTTTAGCTTTGACCAACCAAAAGGAAAGAAGTTTGACATTTTCCAGAAGCTGTATAGGAGATTTTTGTATACCACGAAAAATTCTATCATTTCTTTCCTTCCAAAGCACACAGACGTAAACCAAATCAAATGCATGAACGAGCACCTTAATTTGGCATAACCTGCGCAAGTACCAAAACGATAAAAGTGATCAATAATATTAGGCGGATCAGTTGTATATACGCACAACCAACTCCGAAGAAGCTGCCAAACCAGACCAAACAGAGGGCAAGCCAAAAAAAAGATGATTTTCTGATTCATGAGAACCGCAACTTGAAACTTATAGCTGAGCCTCCGTAGTAACAATGCCTCTACGAAACAAATTTGACTTTGTCGGCAATCTATACCGAAAAAGCCGCCAAGTGCAAACAAACACCTTCAAAGGGACGTCCTTCCGCCATAACAGAGCCGCAGGAACCTGACCAGTGATGGGCGGCCTATCGGTAAGTATATAGTAAGCCCCAGTAGCCGTATATCCAGCAATAGGATCAGGAACCCACCTCCAGGCATCGTCAATGTCAACCTGCAGCACAACAAACAACAACAAATTCCTACACTCCTCTAACAACTCCTCCTCCCACACCGACAGTTTCCTCTGCCACTTCCAAACCTCACGCCCACAACGCACTCCCCGTTAAACAATTGCGCCACCGTGCACAATTTATTATCAAATAAATCATACAACCGGCGGAACCTGTCACAAAGAAGTACTAACACCGTTTTTGAAAACAAGGCAAAGGTTATCAGAGAACCAACTACCTAACATGGAAGCACCATCGGCACGAATACTAGAAATGTCCCTCCAACCACACCGACCCGTCGCACCCACTAGCCTTCAACCGCCCCCTCTCCAGACCATATATAGCGACCAAAAGTCTAAACCACAACCCTTCTCTATCCATCACCATCCTCCAACACCGTTTCCCTAACAACGCCAAATTAAAATCCATAATTCTCCTTACCCCCAAACCACCAACCTCCTTGTCCATACAAATGGACTCCCAGTCAATCCAGGAAATTTTCCTATTATCCTCACACCCACCCCAAAAAAAAACGAATAAAAAGAGAATCAAGAAAAGCAATGACAAGGAGCTTTGAAGAAGGAAAGAGCATAAACAGGGAGTAAGGTCAGGATAAATTTAAAGAGAAGAAGACGACCACCAATTGACAAATGTCTGCTTTTCCAACTAGACAGGCGGGCTTAAATACAATTAACAACAGGGTCCCAAAAATTCAACCGGCGAGGATCTCCACCCACAGGAAGCCCTAGATACAAAATTGGCAAAATATTCACCTTACAATTTAGAACTGCCGCAGCTTCAAGAAACCAAGACCACCCACCAGCTCACTTTTGTGAAAACTAACCTTCAACCCAAACATTGCCTCAAAGAGGTAAAGAACAACCTGCATAGCCCGAACATTAGCCCAACTTTTTCCCCCAAAATTAAAGTATCATTTGCAAATTGGAGGCGAGAAATAGACAAATTCTGATCCCAACCAGCCTTGTAATTATGGACAATATTACTAGTGATCATGGAATCCATCATAACATACATGAAAACCCTCGGCTGCCAAAAGGAAAAGAAAGGGAGAGAGGGGATCCCCTTGACGCAACCCACGAGCCAGAGGAAATTCTTTTGTGGGGCTACCATTTACTAAGACTGATGCTGATGCCGTGGTGACACATTCTTTCATCCATTTCCTCCAAAGAGTCATAAATGACATTTTCCGCGTAACGTCATCCAAGTAATTCCAGTCCACAGACTCATGCCTTTTCAAAATCAAGTTTAAAAAATAATAACTTTTTTTTCAATTTTTTAGCCTCATCAACCACCTCATTAGCAACCAAAATGTCATCAAGATTCTGTCGACCTTCCACAAAAGCAGATTGAGTATCTAAAATAACACTACCAATCACAACTCTTAACCTATTTGCTAGCAATTTGGCCAACAATTTATACAGGCTTCCCACGAAAGAAATATGGCGAAAATCATTTAAGGTTTACGGACAATCTTTTTTAGGAATAAGAGTAATGAAGGTGTTGTTTAGACCTCTCAGAAGCTTGCCATTATGATGAAAATTTGACACAAAACACATAAGGTCCTCTTTCATGTCAACCCAAAACTCCTTGATGAAACGAAAATTAACTCCATCCAGACCGGGACACTTGTAGCTATCACAATTCCAGACTGCAGCTTTAACTTCCTCCAAGGTAAACGGCTTGATAAGATCTGCCCCTTCCCTATAAGATACAGATGTTTATGTAGTAAATAATCTCAAATAAATCGATGCAAACTGGCCTCTAGTTTTTAAATTAAATGCATTATCTCAATTTCATATAACAGAAGTTTCTTTTATTATTCTGTTTTCATTTATGTTTTAATCTTTGTTTACTTAGCAGCCATGTTGAAGCCAAAGAATCCATAGTATACAGCTACACAAAGAGCTTTAATGCATTTTCTGCTAAACTGTCTGAGGATGAAGCCAACAAGTTATCTGGCATGAATAAAGTGCTTTCAGTAATTCCGAATCAATACCGCAAGCTACACACAACAAGATCATGGGACTTTATTGGATTACCTTTGACAGCTAAGCGAAAACTGAAGTCAGAGGGTGACACAATCGCGGCTCTTTTGGATACAGGTTTATGATATCTTTCAACTCATTATCATTATCTTTTTTCTATTTCTTTGTTCTTAATGATAATAGGTTTTACGTAATGGTATCTCATGATTTGTTTACAAAACATTGTTTCTTTATTGGTGAGGTAGGGATAACTACTCCTGAGTTTCAAAGCTTCAAGGATGATGGATTTTGTCCTCCATAACCAGCTAAATGGAAAGGAATTTGTGACAAATATGTTAATTTCTAAGGCTGCAATAAGTAACATCCTTATGTAAACTACGAAGCTATTTGGTTAATGTATTAATAATGACTAATCTAGGTAGCAAAGATTACATAGGAACTCTACAATGGCTATACAATTAACAATAAATCTCCCCGTGAAAATGTGTTACAAATGCAAAACAGTAAGTACTAGACATAACACTATAAGAAAGAACAGCACAACACAAGGCACAAAAGCACATGACAAATTTTTATGGCATTGAATAATTTTTTGTTTTATACGATTTTTGGGGGATGAAATGCTATTTTGGATTTTTAGACAACTTGTACGTGGGACAAAAAGTTGTATTGTGGTTTAGTGAAGGACAAAAACATCCAATTTGTCCTGTACCTGAAACAGTTTTACAAATCAAACACTGGACAACTGAAGTTGTTCTATCCTGTCCTTCATTTTTTAGCAAATCAAACGCACCCAAATCTTTGAGTCAATTTTTTTTTACCCAAAACCCAATCAAACATGTGTGAACATCTCTACCTTTGTATACTTCCATAATAATACTTGATCAGTCTTATAATAACCGAGCCTTTTGTCCATTTCACACATATTAGGAAAAAAAATGTTTAAGTGAAAAAGAGAGAAAAGTAGTTTTGAGTGTCTTGTCAAGTATTTGTGCATTTTTTTTATCATAAGTATGTAAAGTAGAATATATTGAATTGAAAGTGATGAAAATAGTATTAATTAGAGAACTATTTTCAGAAGAATCAAGACTATTTTCAGAAGGTTCGTCTTCCGAACTATTTGGATAATCATCATTTTCAAAAGAATCAAGACTATTTTCAGAAGATTTGTCTGTTATAATCGGAAGAAAAAAAAGTTTTAATACTGCAATGAAAAGTAAAATGGATCAAATTTTTTAGGACAATATTATTTTTTTTTTACGAATGCTCAATTATTTTGTGACAGGGAAGTATAAGACAATGAAATAGCTGCTACGAATATGAAAAGAAAATAAGTTTTTAATCATCGTCACGAAAATATTGTATTGGTATGGTTTTGTTTGTTTACTCAATTTGTTTGACTCAGTGAAGTAAGAAAAACTATCTCTGAAAACATTAAATTAATGAAAATCAATTTCGTACCTACCGTAAAGCCCACAAAAATAGGGTAACAAAATAAAGAAGGCCCACAAATACACAAAATACCTCTTTTATTAATTCATTATTCACTGATTTTAGGTTTCTTCCAGAGAGACATCTCAATTCATGGCTGCTGCTGCTGCTGCTGCTGCTGCTGCAACACATAAGAAGGTTAGTACACATCTGCATATACATGATGACATTGCTTTCTCTATTCTCTCCAAGCTGCCTATTAAATCTCTCAAAAGATTCGCATGCGCTAACAAATCATGGTCTCGTTTATTTCGAAACCCTATTTTCATGAACATGTTTTGCACCAAATATTTCATATCCAAACATGACGAGGGAGACGATAACACGCGTCTCTTGCTAAGGCAAAGAACAAACCCAATCGGCATTGAGTATCATGATACTCTGTGTATGCTTTCTGGTGAGAGGTATGGGAATAAAGTTAGGTTAGATTGGCCACCTCCTTTTCAAGAAAATGACTCATTTATTAGTATAGTGGGTTCTGCCAGTGTTAATGGCATTCTTTGTCTCTCTCAGGAGTGCTTTCGTGACAAAGCAACCATTGTTTTGTGGAATCCAGCCACCACGGAAATTAAGGTCGTTCCTCATAGCCATCTACCATATGAGAGCATTGAGTTTAATGCTAGTCCTTTGGGATTTGGTTATGACCATATTACCGATGACTATAAGGTTATTCGGTTTGCTGAATATCCTATATACTTTGAAGGTAATTGGATTAGTTTGCCTAAATGGAAGAAGGATATGTTTGATTGCGGCATTTTCTCGAAGGGTCATGTACTGAGCATGGATAAACCTTTTTGGGAGATATATAGCCTCAAAAGTAACTCTTGGAGGAAACTCGATTGCATTGATGTGCCTGCTCCTTGGTATAGTCATCATGCACTGTACTTGAATGAATTGTGCCATTGGTTGGGCTCAAACCAGATAATGGCGTCGTTTAACTTTAGCAATGAGATATTCATTACAACACCCTTACCCTCGCTTGACTCAAAATGTAGTAAGTGGGGGAAAATTAACTTGGTGTTGTTAAATGGATCCGTGGCGTTCATCTGCAGTCTCGTCGATTATTTTCACATATGGATTTTGGGTGAAGTCGGTGTTAAGGAATCCTGGTTCAAACTCTTTGTTGTAGGACCTGTCCCATGCTTCAGAGATCTTATTGGGGTAGGAATAAAGAATGCTATCTTCTATATAAACAAAGATGATGAGATATCCTGGTTTGATTTATGTACACAAAGGATTGAGGAAATTGGGGTTAAAGTGCAATCACTTCGATTGAAGAATCAGATTGTAATTTATAAGGAAAGCCTTCTTTCTTTTGGAGCAATCAATAATTAAATTTGCTTTATAGTGTAATTCTAAGTTTCAGTCAAGAGATTCATAAACATTTTTATTAGATTTAGGGTTATATACCAAGGTGAATGTTATGAAGGTATTTATATATTAATTGGCTTCTCAATTGCCCATATTTCAAAAATCTTTCTTTCTTTAGTTTCTGTTTTAATTGTATTGATGATATTTTATCTATATCGATTGGCGTCCATTTGGTTTGTTTCAAATTATTGAATGATCTTCGAGCTTTTGTTGAGTCTTTTACTTTCTGAATAATTTTATCGACTTTTACAATCAATATTTTCGTGAGCTGTTTGAGGGCTATCCATCTTATTTTTCTCAGGAGGTATAATGACCTCTATATGAGCACATTGAAATCTTGTTAAATAGAAAAATCCAAGAATTCATCTTATAGTTTGCGACATGGAATGTGTAGAAGAATCCAAGGAGATAACTTATAGTTCTGATACATAGATATCAGTAGCATTTGAGATGTAAGGACGTAGATTGCCATGTTAACTCAACTCAATGTTCTATATTCTCATGATTAAGTTTAATTTCATACATGCATCTTACATTGACATGTCATTGAGGATAATGAGAAAAGGCTTATGGCCTATTGAAAAGAATTATATATATTGTGGGACGAAATGCACCAAATGCAAACTCTGCCTCCTTGTTAACTTTGTGGCCCTTAGGTTTAGCTTTACAAGGAGTATATATACAAGTCTAGTAATCTCAAGACATAACAAGTTATGACTCACTAGAGACATTTTGTATGTGGTAAAACAAGTTATTACTATATCTCAAAAATTGATTATGAGCCTTTTCTCCTCCCAAAAATTGTCATTCATATCTAGCTCATGTAAATCAGTCTCCCAAAAAGGATCATCCTTGTTTGGCAAATAAACCCATTCCCCTTTAAAATCCGAGTGATATTGAACCTTACGAATCACCTTAAAATCATCTCTAACGGAGTCATATCCGAATCCACGTGGTGGAGATTGAAACGGAATAATGTCCTCGTATGGTTGAAGCTCGTATGGTTTAAGGCTAGGAGAAATGATCTTAAATTCTGGTGGAAGGCTAAGAGGAATGATCTTAAATTCCGCGGTAGCAGGGTTCGACAATACAGTTTTTAAGCCTTTGTAGAGACAAAGAGCGCCATTAACACTAGCAGAACCCAAAATCATAAGAGACAAAGGAAATTCATTGTCATCCCATTGAAAAGGAGGTGGCCAATCTAAACTAACCCTATTCTCAAACCTTTCACCAGAAAGAATGCACGGGTATTCCTCTGGGGTATAACACCTTGACTCTTCCTTTAGCAGGAGACGGGTGGCATCATCAACCTCGTCATGTTTGGGTAAGAAGAAATTGGTGCGGAACATGTTCATGAAGGTGGGGTTTTGAAAAAGAAGAGACCATGATTTTTTAGCACAAGTGAAACGTGTGAGGGATTTGATAGGCAATTTGGAGAGAATGGATAAAGCAATATCGTCATGTACGTGATTGTGAGAATAATTACTAACCTTGTTCGAATCTACGATTGAAGCAGTAGCCATGAAGTGATTGAAACGGAAAATCGCAGAAGAGGAAGAAAAATCTAGGTGGTTGAAGTGAGTGAACAAACACACTGTAAAGCAAAAGGGGGTTGGAAGAGCGAGATAGTGACGTGTTTATTGTTGCTCTCTTTATTGGCCGAACGGCCTATTGCTTACCTTTACCAAATTGAAGCAACCTCATTTCACAAAAAGAGTTATGAATTGATAGCATGTGTAATCATCCAAAATTAGGGTTAGGTCAAAACTACTTAACATTTATTTAGTCTAATTTTGTGTGTGGGTGTATATATATAATTTATTAGATTATACTAACTTAGAAATAAAAAGACCTAATATTTTTTATTATCATCATCTAAATTTTTTGTAAGGATTTATTATCTAACACTTACAACCACACTTGACACATTTTCAACACACGTCTAACCTTTTCTTCTTGTTTCCATTTTTTATTTCTTATGATCGAGCAACAAAAAAAAATAGTCACGAAATACATATACAATTTAAATAAAATTGATTGATCATCGCTATAGGGTGTCATGAAATGGTTGAGCAAAGAAAGTTTCATACAACGAACAAAATTTCAATCAAAATAGTAATGGGAGTGAAAGAAAATTTAATTGCAGGTAATATCATTATTCATTTGGTCGTCATCCAGACAAGCGCACATAAGATTAGTGGGAATTTCTGCATATTAATGTCTTACACTTGCAGAATTTTGTTCTTTTAATGTCGTTTAAGCGTCTTCCCATTATATAATATATGTTTCTAATGTAATCTATATGCCTTCTCATTACAGAAATCATGGCCTTTGATGCCATTTTTGCGCATTTCTATTACAAAAATTATGTCTTTTAATCTCATTTATGTACTTTTCCATTAAAGAATTAATGAATTGCGTCCTCCTGTTACAAAATATATGCATTTTAATGTCATTTATGCGCCTTTCCATTACAAAGTTCATGCTTTTTAATGTCATTTATGCGGTTTTCTGTTACATAATTTCTTCATTTTAATGTCATTTAGGCGTCTTCATCTTACTGAATTTCTGTATTTTAATGTCATTTATGTGCTTTCTCATTATAAAAATTATGGATTTTAATTTTACATTGCGCTCGAAAATGAAAGACTCTTGATCAATAAGAGTACATACTACATTGCGCTCGAAAATGGAACTTATCGAGCTTGTCTTCCCTTTAAGATAGACCAATGTCTCTGCTATTTTCAGTTTTGCTAGCCGTGACAATTTTGAGCTCAACCCCCAGTTGATTTTTTTTTTTTGGTGATGTATTTTATGTGGTGCCTCAGTTGATTATATACACTATGTGAGCTTGGATTATTAAATGGAGGATGAATGATTGTCTCGTGTTTTACATTGTAAGAGATTTGTTCAACAATATTAATAGCAAATTGATTATTCAATGATTTCGAAACATAAAACCGCATAAAAATATTTGAAAAGTGTATGTATGCTTCTGATGTTGGTGTTTAAAGGAAAAAATAGGGTCTCGTTGACACTAATTATAGTTTCGATTGATGCATAGAAATGATGAAATAACACATTGGTTTATAAGTTTCAGTTGTGCTCAAAACAGATATATGCTTTGTATAGTTTTAAAACTCGGTTCAGCCATCGACTCAGCAGGGGTACTGGATCATCCTTATCCTTATTTACTAATCTTTGTTAACAATGAAAATTACACTCCTAAACCCTAAACCTATTCCTTTTGGGCGCCAATATTGTATTCATCTATCCATAATTACTCTCCAACTAATTACACGATTTACAACACCAAATTCAAATTTTTTTCCCAACAAAACTATACTATTATGTAATCTTTGACTTTCTATATTCTAACTACCTAATAAATATAGTGTGTATTTTCCCATGCACTCAGAATTTATTCATGGTCTTGCTATACATCTCTGCGCGCGCGCGCACACACACACACACACACATATATATATATATATACGATATCCTTATAGCTCATGATTCAAGTAGTATTCTCACACCTCTTCCAACCATTGCGAAATGGCAGCAAACTTTGTCGTCTAACCATTGTTTGACTAGCACATATCCTACATCACTATGCATTTTTCATTTTGTTCTTATTTGCTATAAAGAAACTGATGTTGATGTTTGTTTTTTAATTAGCTCCTTTGGATCCCAATCCCGTGTCTAATGTAGACAAGATATTGAATGATCTGCGTGTTAAGTATCGAACCTATGTTGTGGAGTTTAATGTTGAACTCGTAAGTCTTGCGTTGTTGTTTCGTTACATCAATTTTTCGTTTATTGTTATTAAAATTTATGCTGAAAACGCTCAATTATTTGTATGCCAGGGCACTGTCATGCTTCCACTGATGTTTGCTCATGATTTCGGGGATCAAATTGACCGGTATGCTATGTTGGTGGATCCTAACTACAATAAGTTTGAGGTTTTGGTTGAGAGGCACAATGGTGGAATCTAACTACAATATTTGGACGTGTTGCTTATATTTGTTCTACAAAGTATGTCAGTTTTGACATTCATTCCCAAACTCATTTGATGGACTGTTTTACAAATAAGTTGCTGATTGAATTATATTACTTCGAACTTAGCTAGTGGAATGGATATAAGTTGCTATATTAATTTTAAAAAAATAATTCGTTATTTTTAATGGGAACCAGCTTAAATTTTTATCATACCTTTGTGAAGTAAATATCATCTTACATCCCTCTACCATTTATTGTTGGAAAGTCCAACTAAAATAATATGCTCCTTCAAATTTGTTTAATTTTCGTAAACCTATAAAGTGTTAAATGTATATCCATTATTGATTATACATCATGTATCATATATCCCATATGTCATTTTAGTTTCAATGTATACATCAACCTCTTTATATAAGTTAAATAAATCATAACCAATCTTTATATATATTGAGATACTAGGCATCGATATCTTTATTATCGTGTGTATATTATTTGAGTTAAGCCACAACTAACAAAGTAATGGAAGCTGCTTTTACCATTACTTTTGTTTGCAATACGTTTAAGTTTTATAGTTACAATCAAGATTAATAGTATATTATAAGAAGTCAATTGAAAAATGTAATTCAAGATTGTTGAATCCTTCTATGAGCATATAAAAAATTATTAAATATTGTGCCTAATGCTGGCTGTCAATTGGCAGAACAACAGAGTTTAGATAGAAACTTGGTATTCTTTTTCAATTATTGAAAAACGGTGGGACTAGACCTCATCATCCACATTCATTAATTGTCTGGCGGCTTATATCCCTTTTGTCTGCTTAGATTGTTTTTTTGTTGCTTTCCAAGAGTTCTTTGTGTATATGGAGAAATTCAACATTAATGATAAATGTTTCCTTGAGAATTGGTGGGCATTTAATTTATTCAGGTGGCGCATGGCTCACCAAAAAAAAGCTAGGGAACATTAGCTTATTTCTATGTCTTTGTATACACCAATGTAGCCTCATCTTAATATGGCCTTGGAATTATAACGGCTTTTAATAAATTGTCTGTAGAAACAAATAAGGTGACCCAATATGTCATAAAGAAACTGGTTACAAAATAGAGCACTGTAACTCTCCCTATGGCAAATTGACTATGTGGAGACGTAACTGATGAGAATATACAGATTGAAATTTAGATGATTTATTCATCCATAGCTCCAATCATCCACAACTCCGGTGATCATATTACTTCTTTTGTTGATTGCATATATCCATCAATTTTATCTGATATGAATGATACATCATTTTTCGAACATAGAGTAATACTAACACCTAAAAATGGTATAGTCGATGAGATTAATGAGTATGTGATGTCATTTCTACCTGGTGAAGAAAAGACAAATTTAAGTTGTGATACTTCCATAGCTGAATCAGCATCGGGCACCAGGCCGGACGATGTTCATACATCAGAATTTTTTAACACCATTAATACGCCAGGTCTTCTAAATCACAAATTAACACTTAAAATTAAAGTTCCTGTGATTTTGTTGCAAAATTTGGACATAACTGCTAGGCTTTGTAACGAAACTCGCTTGATTATTACAAAGATGGGGATATATGTTTTGGAAGGAAATTTTTGTTGGCAGATGAAAATGGTGACTGCATCAAAACGACTACAAATGTAGTGTGTAAGGAAATTTTTCAAAACATGTAAACACTTAACAACGATGTAATGGTATTTTATTACTCTTCATTTAGCAAACTTTTATTGATATATCGCAATTGTATTTTTTTTTGTTGCATTACAAACATATTCACATCGTATATGACCCGTGCGGCAGCACGGGTAGACGATCTAGTTGGGTTAATGGTCGAACCACTGAGTCACTGGTTGAACCGCATAACTGAATCAGATCAAATCGAATAACTCAGTCAGATGACTCGGTCTTAAGATTAATTTCTATTGATATTTAACCAAATTAAATTTGATTGAACTTATGACTCGACCACTTAAAAACTAAAATGTAATATGTATAATAATATTTGTATAGCTATATATTATTGTTTATAGAGTTTTGCTATATTTTATTGACATGAAATATTTATTTTTTGCATATTATTTTTTTTTTTGAAGAAGTTAAACTATCTCACCCAAATTGCCACCAGAGAGAATCGAACATGAGACCTTGAGGAGGAGCACACTCCCAGATCCCAAGTGGGTTTTTTTTTTTTTGCATATTATTTAATATTAATATAATATTTATA
>Ga0228711_1010101_pt1 | contig 12531 bp, 6 predicted proteins | sample MedpolnodulmetaG_2_FD_177996 | JGI IMG/M metagenome (GOLD analysis project Ga0228711, IMG submission 177996) | Root nodule microbial communities from Medicago polymorpha collected in Santa Monica, California, United States - brown nodules | ecosystem: Host-associated > Plants > Roots > Nodule...
GGAAATTATCACATATAAGAATTTAAAGAGAAATATCATAACAAATAAATATGACTAATAATAAAGTAAAATAAAGCACAAGGAACTTATCGAATTTGGTTGCCGACAGCTCCATCAAAATCTTCACAAATCAAGTTAGAGGAAACCTGTAAAACCAACACACATTGTTACGTAACCTGAGGCGTGACAGAGTCACTGTCCTTGAGGATTTTATCCGCCTCATTAGCGCATATCCTCCCAGGATACAACAAGTCTTCCCCGGTATGAATCATAGCCGGAGGTGTCAGAACAACTCAAATATATCTCAAAGATAACTGGAGATGTAACCCAAAAACTCAGAATTTTTTATGAGAGAAAATAATGGTGTGTACATAGAAACATATGATAAATGAGAGAGTATGTATGTGTGGTGTGTGCTATTATATTTTTATGTACTGCCATGCTCTTTATTCCTTACGTGTGTGTGTGTGTAAATATATAGCAAAACAATGTCCATTCTCATGGCTAAGGAAAACCGTTACTTATGTGTCACTAACCTTTGACTAACCATAATAATAGGAGCATGTGGTCAAAAGGAATAAAATGAGTATCTCTTAATAATGATGAGTCATGGAGATATTTAAGGGGATATTGGAACTAGTCAACAAATAGGAATAAAGTAATAATTCTAATTTAAATTGTTTTTTAGTAATAAGAAAAACTTTTGAAATATTTAATATCTCAAAAATACAACAATTACATGAATATAGAAGAAGATATTTACTAACTTTTCAGTGATATGATTCTTTTTAATGATGAAAACTTACTAATTGAACCTTAGGATGGATGATTTTGTCTTAGAATCATAAAAGGGGGGTTGATGCGAAAGAGAAATGGTAGGAGGAATCATTATTGTTCATGGATGAAAAGGAAATACAAAGTGAGAGGAGCGTTTGAAATGGAAAAGAAAGATCGCAGAGGGGACTTTAATCGTATATGTGTGGTTGTTTTAGAACATATGTTGTAGTGTATTGTGACTATGGTTTCGATGATTGAAGGTGTACTTTTAATGAAAATTTTAGTTTATATGGTGGAGAGTCTATTTCTAATTATTACAGGCAGGGTGCCTATTATTGATTTTAAGGCGGTGAGCCTATTATAAATAGATTTTATGACAGGGAGCCAATTATAAATAGGCTTAATTGCACTTTTGGCCCCCTATCTTTTCAAAAGTTACGATTTTGACCCCCTAACTAGTTAAAATACAAAACAACCCCCTATGTATTGGATCTTTGGCAGTTTTGGCCCCTAGGCCACTTTTGACTTAGTCTTCGCCGACGTCGCACCCACATCTCTTAAGTGAGGTGTCACGTGTAATTAGTTAGGGGGTGCTACGTCAGCAAAGACTAAGTCAAAAGTGGCCTTAGGGGCCAAAACTTCCAAAGATCCAATACATAAGGGGCTGTTTTGTATTTTAATTAGTTAGGAGGGCAAAATCGCAACTTTTAGAAAAATAGGGGGCCAAAAGTGCAATTAAGCCTTATAAATATTACTGGCGAGGAGCCTGGTTAAGGCGGGGAGTATATTTTTTTTTCTTATTTTAAGGCGAAGAGCCTACTTTTTCTTATTTTAAGGCGGGAGCAATTAATAAATATTATTGGCGGGGAGCCTAGTTAAGGCGGAGTGCCATCATTGTTTTGTCCAAATAGAGCCCATTACAATTTCAAGAATTGAGTGTTATACATCTATTAATAAACTTTAAATTTGACCTTAAATATTTCCTTTTCTTTTGATATTATTGTGTCCTGTTTGTTATATTTTCATTATTTGCTTAATGGTGACTCCATTGGTGGAGTCAGGAATTTCAAAGAGTTTGGGCAAAAAATTTAATCGCAAATTCACATGTGACATAATATATAAACAGTCATAAATCGAAATAAAAGAGGCTCGTCATTTTGTCAACAAAAGTACAATTTAAAATAAGAGAGATAAAACATAACATTCCAATAGTGTGTCAAGAGGTAAATGCCCTTTCTGAGACCTCTTTGCGGTGAATGTTTGAATAATATCAACATCATCAAGTCATTTAACGACACATCATTTTTCTTGTTGGGAACAATTCTTTCTAAGAGGCTTATAAGATTATTTTACTAACTTATTGATAGGACTTGACAATTGGTGGACTTCCAACTTTTATTGATGTTGGTAATAGCTTTGGTGCACCCACTATTGTTGAAGATAATTTCATTAATGAATAACGATGGTTAACAATGAGATGAGTGATTTGAGTGCATTTATGCATATATATATATATATATATATCATTATGTGTTGATTACAGATATTGATGAAGTTCCACAAATTAGAAGTTAAAATCTGATTTATTATGCTCTGTTGTAGAAGTGATTGTAAGGTTTTTGTTAGGTATGAAGTGATTATAAGTTGTAACTTGATAGTATGTCATTTTGTCTGATAAGCTATTATGAATAGTGATTCAAATTTTGTTACAAAAAATTTAATGAGCAATGGAGTATATATATATTTTGATTTCTGTGAGTATTAAATATTTCTGTGAGTATTGAGTATTGGTTTGAGTGAATGGTATAATAGTTCATAGTTGGGGAGAATTATTCTAGTTAAATCACTTCAAGAATTTATTATAAAAATTGATTATAGCAATCAATTTCAAATTCCAATGATATTGATTATAATATTTTATTATATTGATTAAACTAAATTATTATATTGATTAAACTAATTTTAGATGTAATTTTATGAATTATTCATTTTTAGAATTTATAGTAGAATAGAAAAATAAATATGATAAGTTTTAGCGATAGATGCTATCGTAGGTAGAGGTCCTTAATGTTTTTAAAATGGTATTCTTAGAATCACGTATGGTTTTGCCCGTAGGTAAAGGTGGAAAACATGCAGTGACAACCATTTGGCATTGGTAAACAGGCACACATTTAGCTACGAAAATTAGTCTTATCATGACAAATTTTGACTGTCATTATATGTCAAGTTTCTTGTATCGATATAAAGAAAGTTTGGGTTGAGCCCGAGCATATGTCCATGCACGCCGGGGGGTAAAACCACCCCTGGATGACTCACAACAACTCTATATACTCTATTTCAGATATTCAGGCTTATGCCGAGTCGAATTCTTCAATTATGCGTTATTCATAAGTTCCTTTTGTCATCATATGTTGTAATACGTGGTGGTTTATAGTGGTTTTGTTGCATATTAAGTTTCCTTGCAGTAGCTATATTTAATTTTGCTAGGCCCGTGTGACATATTGAATTGACTGGTATTCCAAGTCTTTAGATATTTTGAGATGGCGATATGCTTAAGGAAATTTATATAATAATTATGGTAACTATTTATTTGAAATATAAGTTAAATGATTTAATTCTATGTTGAAATCTTGATATGTGAAATTAAACTTAGGTAAGGCTTTCCAGACTAGAATCATAGTCTATGAACCAATCATGGTCCAAATTGGGTCGTGACACGAAGAGCGTGAGGACATTTTGGGTTTGTCTCACCAAACAATTAACAAAATTGTGTAAAATATTTGCAAATTTAATGACAATAATTACTTATATATTTACTAGTTGCATGCCAAAGGATGCAACTTAATCTAGCATTGCAAAAATGCAGTTATAACTTCAAACCTAAACCAATATATTTAATAGTTGTGTGATGAAGGATCACTTATATCTTTACTAGCTGTGTGACAAAGGATCACTTATATATGTACTAGTTTTGTGACGAACTTAAAATTATAAATTTATAAAAACCATTGATTTCTTGGTCATCATTCAAATTCAAACCTCCATAAAAAAATGGATTATATAAATATCATAATTTTGCAACTCTATAAATAAATAACCTTACATGCATCTCTCCCTTAAAAATTCTAACACAACAAGCAAATTGTAAACCAATAAAACCAAAAACATAGTTCCCAAAAAAAATATACCCATTCTCAAATCAACACTCGGCTCACCTAAAATGTCATCAAGAATCTCCTCAAAGTCACAAAATAACTTCAAGATCTAATCAATGAGGGAAAAATCAAAACCTAACAAAAATAAAAACCAAGGCAAGATGCGATAGTGGTAAAATAAAAACAAAAACCTAAAAACAAAAAGAATTGAAATTTCACTTTACTTGCGTTGGAGTCTCTTTCAACCACATTAAAATGATACAAGACAGAATAAATGGTCCAAACTAGACTAGTGATCCAAGACTAAATACTTACCCAGTCCCAAGTCATGTTACTATCTTGTATGCGATCACTAGTCTAATTATATGAGAGGGCATCAAACTTTCCTGCGTAAGAAACCACTCATTTGTTTTCTGAATATCTCATGGATTGGCTCACATAGTTTTATTGACACTTGTTATCTTGTATGCAATCCTTTCAAATTTTCATTTACTACAGGGGGTGTTGGGTACCTGACCTGGTTTAAGCTATGAGTTAAGGAGTTGGCGCTCCTTGGTTCAAACCTGGACGAACGAATATATATTAATGTAAGTAATAATATATGTCATTCATTTTCCTTACATCTCTTTTAGATTATGAACACCTATTTATATAGTTTCATAAAATATATTAGGAACTCATATTTATAGGAGAGGAAAAAAAATTGAAGGATATATTACTAGTTATAGTATTATATATTCATTCATCAAGGTTTGAAATCAGAACCACGAACTTCTTATCTCTTACCCTCAAACCAGTTAAGGTACCCAACAAAACCCCATCCCTTTATAAAATGCAAAACTATAATGAGTACATGCAAGAAGATAAGTGTTAAAAGTACTAGTTACACATATCCATGTGTTATTAAGAAAACAAATGATGACTTCTTATGCAAAAATGTCTGATGTCATCTCATACAATAAGACAAGTGTACCACATGCAATATATGAACATTGCTTGGGCGTGGATCATTAATTGGTCTTGGATCACTAGTTGGGTTTCGACTATTTATTTTGTCTTGTCTCATTGAAATGTGGTTAGAAATGATTCCTATCCAAGTAAATACAAAATTTCTCATGAAAAAAATGATTTAAATCCACATTTTCCAACCTGATTAAGACAAATTTTCAGACAAACGATAAAAAAATGAAGAAAAATATTTTTAGTCACTTACACATAAATGGTCCAAACCAAACTAGTGATCCAAGACCAAATACTAATCCAAGCCCAAGTCATGTTATTATCTTGCATGTAATACACTTGTCTAATCATATAAGAGCACATCAACTTTTTTGTAAGAAAATACTCATTTTTTTCTTCTGAATATCTCATGGATTAGTGCATATAGTTCTTTTGACACTTGTTATCTTGCATGCAATCCTTTTAGTTTTGCATTTATTACATGGTGTATTGAGTACTTGAACTGGTTTAGGCCATGAGTTAAGGAGTTGGTGCTCCTTAGTTCAAACGAGTTCAGGTATGCTCCATTTATGTATAGCTCCATTTAATCCATTTAGGCTTTAGATGGAAGACATGTGGCAAGATTAATTTTAAGGATTGAGATTTATTTAATAAAAATTAACAACACGTACAGTTTCACCTTCCCCTTATGCAATTCTGCTCACGCTCCCTTCTTCTCCCACAACCACCACCATTCCTCTCCCCTCTTCTCACCGACAACCTCCACCCTACCGCCGCCGTAATCGCAGTTTTTCCTCTCTCGTCACCGCCCCCTCTTCTTCCCATCATTGTCTCGCCGCAACCGTCATAAGTTGAACCATCAAAATTTACAAAATCAAATAACAACCAAATACAATTCAGAATTAGATTAGATCTAAAAAAAATGCAAGAAAGTAGTCTGTAGTAGTTTTAAAATGATGAATTTTACAGAGATTAAAACTTCCAGGGAATATTCATCCCTAATTACAAAAATTGATGTGTGAATTATGAGAGATGGGAGAGATTATTAACTGAGCGTGAAATGATTAAAAGGGAATGCGATTACATAAATGATTAGCTGAGTGTGATTCGAGAGGCGATGGGCGGTTGTGGGTGGTGGTGGGGTAGGCTTACGGTGATGAGAGATGGGAGAGAAACATGTGAAAGGAGAAGACAAAAGATAAGCTGAGGGCAGTGCTTTGTTTTTATTTTTTATTAAATAAATCTCAACACTTAAAATTAATCTTGCCACATGTCTTCCATCTAAAGCCTAAATGGACTAAATAGAGCTATACATAAATGGAGCATACCTGAATGTTTCCTGCAAACATACCGCAGGTAATTCCACAGTAAATTCCACAGGTTAATCCTTATAAAACTGAACCGATCCGCAGAAAAATACGTAGGAAAGTTATTGGTTATCATTACAAGTTTTATTTATTTTCTATTAGTGAATGCCAATATCTATATTAAAAGTTATTTTTAATTAATTGTTTGATAAAAAAGTTTATTAGAAACTATCTTGAATAACATTTGGAAATAGCATATTTAAAAAAAAAAACAAAAAAAAAGTAAAAGATCCATGAATAGCATACACTAAATTCTTTTTGGCAATAATAACTTGTTTTTTGTAACAAAATCATTAGTCATAAAATACATCAAATCTCCATCAATATGAAGGTGCAAAATATTCAAAACAAACATTTCAACAAACACTAAAATATGACAAAACACTCCAATTATATTAGGGAACATGATTCATGTCATGGAAGAAACTACAATGTAATTTTACCCTGTCTTCTACTCTTAGTCTTGCAGCCTTGTAGTTGCCTTGTCTTCTGCAAACTGTTTCTCAAGTATTTGTAGTTTCCTCCTTCAACTTTAACTCAATCTACAAAACCATATGATTTATCCAAGCAGAACCTAAATAACACAAAGCTATAGAAATAACTTATACTAGTGACAAGCACTTACATTATCAGCTGCAAATAAGTTTTTCATCCAAGCAGAACCTAAATCCTAAATTAATTATGATTTTAGCTTATTTGTATGAGTCCATCAAGATACATCATGAAAATAACTTATTTAAATACATAGTCAATAACACAATTAACATATTCAAAAACATAGTCAATAACACAAAGATAAGTACTTATGATATAAGCTGCAAGTAAGCTTTTACATTATAAGCTGCAAATAAGTTTTTGATCCAAGCATAACCTAGATCCTAAATTAATTATGATTTTAGCTTATTTTTATGAGTCCGTCAAGATAGCTCATGAAAACAACTTATTCATAAACATAGTCAATAACACAATTAACATTCTTGTTAGTGTTACTCACATTTGTCTTTACTATGCGTATTATCTCTTGTAATCTTGTATTTTGATCTCATATGTTGCTTATTTTTCTTTTCACTTATTGTTCCTTACCAATCTGCATCTTCTCACTTTGAATATTATCAGTTGACTATTGCCAATACAATTGCAGTAATGACATAATTTAGACAAAATGTGATAATCTAAATCCATAAAATAGGCAAATCCAGTTCATTCCACAAAGTATTCTATATGTTGGTTCCTTTATAAAATCCATAACAACTAGAATAAAAACAAAATGACCAAATACTCTATCAAATCTTGGCTTTTTATTGATCTAGTAAGTGCAAATTGGTGTTCCAACACTTCTTGCAATATCAAACAATATCTCTGGGCGCCAATACTCGTGCGAGAGAGTCCCTAGATTCTAAACAAAGCTTGAGAAGAGGATTATTGATGAATGTTTGGATTGAAATCTTTGGTCCACGCAAAGAGTTTCAAAAAGTCAGGCTTGAATTCCAATGAACCAACTGATCTGACACTATGTTTCACTTAAATTAAACCTTCAAATATCTTAAGCTCGTAATTAATATCTAGCAGCTCAAACATAGAAACAGAGAATCTAAGAAGATTCTCAAACAAATAAAAAAATTAAATAACAGGCGTATAAAGGAACATCCATTTTATGCAAAAGCTAAAACATGTTAATTTCACAACAATTGCACAATATTATAAGAATAACTGCTTCCGTGATATGCAACACGTTATTGGAAGACAGTTAAAGGACATATGTATGGTGTCTGATCGATGAACATAGACGTGCTATGGTGAGGTGACATGTACTGATATTGGCATGTTCCTTCAGGCGATGCACCTTAGTCTGGTGGACATTTAGTCCATGTGTTTCGTTGGATTGACTTTATATCCGGTCCAGAACAATAGGAATATATATTTTGCACTCTCATAATATGACAAATTATAATTGTTTTTTATTGATGCCAACAATATAGCAAAAATAATACAAATTCTTTTTTTTTTTAATGACACCAGTAATATAACATTATTAAATATAACATTATTATAGGGAAAATTTGTAAAAAAGTTATAATTGAAATAATGGAAAAAGATAGCTCAAAATCCCTTATTCCATATATATATAGTATAAATGAACAAACATTTAATATTATTAAATTAAACAATTGAGCTCAAGTGATTAGTGAGCTACACAAATGACAAACTGTTAAAAAGAGCTTAATTTCATTTTAGATTGAACAATTTTTAGATTAAAAATTGTAATACTCATACTAAACATATCTAGAAAGTTTAGCATGTGCATTATCTTAGTACTGGATACATTAAATTTTATACCATAAATACTTCGAACGAATAAATATATACAACAATACACGTTCGCACATCTAATAATACAACACTATCCATCCGATACATAGTCATGCACACTTGAATCCATACAAATATCTTGCAACTGGTACGAACGAGTACTTGCTGATTATCCATTCGGCCACATGTCTGCTATATCCTGCTAAACCAACCTGCTGATCTGAAACAAATAAGGATTGGGATGAGACATAAAGTCTTAGTGAGTTCTACCTAATCCTAGGCTATAGGCGACCTCGGGGAAACCTATGGTCACCACGTGTCTACAACACAACCATTCGGTTGATTATACGTGTGTGAAAACTTGCTTATCTAGACGATCGTGCACAACTAAGATCATCATAAACTTCTACATAATCTTAGTCGATAGGTCTTGCTAAATGCTCTGCATACCATGACGATCAAGGGAAACTAAGACCGCTACATCTGAGTACCATAAGTCTCATGGCTTAAACATATCATGTACATCTCATATTCTGACTGGACGATCGGGGAAACTAATATCGTCGATAGTGGGTTATCATAAACTTGTTGCAGAAGCATATACCTATACATATCATAGCATAGTCCTATCATAAACTTGTTGCATAAGTAATTCATGCCGTGTTAGAGGTTAGCATTGAACATACATAAACATCTTGATTCATTTTACGAATTAATCCCGAGTGGAGTAACCCCGGAAAATAATCCCATAACATAACTAGTGAAATTCCTATCTGAGGCTAACACCAAACTCCTCTTAATGTCGTGCGGTCCTACCTTGCGGAGCGTATCCTGTCCCCCTAACGTGAACCTCTTGAATCCCGCTAGCATGGATTACAAGAGACACGACATGTCATACATAAACTTAATCATTCTTAATACGCCTTAGCGGCATACTAGCATACATAATCTTGACTATCTAAGTCGAGGTTCTAGGTTTTCCCGTACTTAGAGTTAGTCCTACCCGAATCATGGATCATATCATACTCTCATGTGCCATTCGTCATTGAATTTGTTAATGTTTGCTCATGCATTTCATTTTTAAGATCTCACAATGTAATGTAAATTAATCACTTGATATTGAGGGGTTTTAAAGTTAGAAAAGACTGCGAGAAAAGGCCTCAGACGACACTACTGGACCACAAGACAAGTTCAACAAGTGTTGTGCTGTCAAATCTCGCTCAAGCGAGTGTCTCGCTTTCATCTCGCTTAAGCGAGTTCGCAAGCGAGTTTTCCAGCAGTTTCGTCGTTTTTCTCGCTCAAGTGAGTTCTACTCGTTTCAAGAAAAGTTCATCAGTACAAGACCTGCAAAAATCGTGTTTTTGGCCCCAAAACCTCAAATTCAAGTTTGTAATGTACAATATGTAACGCCCATACTAAACGTATCTAGAAAGTTTAGCATGTGCATTAACTTAGTACTGGATACATTAAAATTTACAACATAAAAGCTTCGAATGAATAACATATACATCAATTCACGTTCGTACATCTAATAAAACAATATCATCTATCCGATACATAGCCATATACACTTGAATCCACATAAATATCCTGCAACCAGTACGAGCGAGCACTTGTTGATTATCCATTCGGCCACATGTCTGCTACATCCTTGTTAACCAACCTGCTGATCTGAAACAAAGTAGGATTGGGATGAGACATAATGACTCCGTGAGTTCTACCTAATCCTAGGCTATAGGTGGCCTCGGGGAATCCTAGGGTCACCACATGTCTACAACACAACTATTCAGTTGATTATACGTGTGTAAAACATGCTTACCTAAACGATCGTGCATAACTAAGATCGTGCCCACTTCATTGAAGCATTAATCATAGGAGGTTCCAACACACTTTTGACGTAAAAAAACAGGTATTGGTCATTTTAATCCGTTTATTTTTGTTGATTTTGCTGTCAGTTTTCAAAAACATACTGACATGCACGTATCGGCACTTAAGTGCCGAAGTATGGGAGCGTCGGTAGTTAATTGCCGATGGAATTAGATAGTTAACTATCGATGCGATGGCTAAAAAAATGTTAGCTATTGCCTATTTTTTGGATTTTTTATTTGTTTTTTGTTTTTTTAATTCATTATGCAATTGATGTTTATGCATTAGTTAGTTGTTAATTCATAGTTATGTGTTGTTTATTTATAGTTATGGTTGAGAATTATTTATAGTTATGGTTGAGAATAAGGCTCATGAGCCGTGTTAAACCGCCTAAGGTTGAAGCCAAACCAAATATTGATGGAGCTTCCATCCATGTTGAAGCTTCATTATATGTTGACTCTGTTGTCGTCCCACTTGATGCCAACGAAGTTGACACGACTCATTTTTTTCCCAAAGAAGTTAAATGGAAAGATAATGATGATTTGCTTAATGGGGTACATCATCAAGCAAACAGGGAAGGATTTACAATTGTTATGCATAGATTCAATTTGACCAATCCAATGTTGCAATTAGTGTGTGAAAGGAGTGGCGATCAAAAAGTGCCGAAAAAAAGATCGAATCATGAGACAACTGGCTCAAGAAAATGTGGGTGTATGTTCATGGTTCGTGGATATCTTAGTAGGCAAACAAGTAGAGGATCAACAGAGTGACAAATTTCCTGATTTAAATCATTGTTCGTCCTTGCAGTGACGTCGTCATTAATCCTTCCAAAAATGAGGTTTTAAACCCAAATGTCGCTCATGACATGGAGATCTTGCGACAACATTTTTGGAATGGAAATCATGCTACAAACATTAGGCCTCGACTTTACTCAAATGAGGAAGAGAGAAACAACTATCAATTGTTTGAGGAATCGTTATACTGTTTTGGAAGAATCCTACATTGAGGTGGAGTCTAGAGCAACAAAGAAGAAGAATAAGCAGAAGGGTTTTCGGGTTCACAATACTCGCTCAGGGAGTAGGTTACCAGATTGACTCATCAACTTTCTTTAAGTTACTTTTCTTGTTCTTCTTTTTTTCCACTTTGATTGTTTTGCTTTTATTTTCTTGTTCTATCCGGGTCCAGCGTTTGTCCCCCTGTTTTTTGTTGTTTTATCGTTTAAGAAGATTTTGGTTTAGGTCCCCCTTCTCTTTATGTTCTTGTTTCTTTTCAGTTTTTTATATCTAGGGTGTTGTAGTTGGTTCTCCTTCTGCACCGTATATGCCTAAGAAAAAAAAGGTTTTGTAATCATTCTTTTATATATATATATGACTTTGTTTAACGTGATCAAATGCTTTTGATAATATGACATTTACGTAGACATTAAGGTTCTATATTAGAAAAATGAGACCTTAGATCGTAACCAAAATAGGTCTATTTTGTTAAACTTCATGTTTTTAGACCTTGAATTTCTAGTTGAATTAGGACCTAGATTGACTGAAATAGAACATAAAGTGAATTCAAGAAATCCTAATTGTCTTTCATCATTTTATTCAATTCTATTTTATTTTCTTCTAAAAACACAAATAAATATGACTTCCTAACAGCTACACCATTAGTTTAAATCATCAATTTACACATTTATATTAGTTCCAAATTATATAAGATATATATCCTCTAAAATGTATACGAGTATAAGATAATATTTGCATTTTTTCTATAAAAGGAATCTTAATATATATATATAGGTTATAATATGGTTTTAGTTCCTGCAAATATGTCTCGTTTTAGTTTTAGTTCCAGTAAATAAAAATTGTAGAAAAAGGTCCTTGGAAAATATTTTGTTTTTTTAAAATAGTCCCTCGAGGGACTTTTTTCAACAAAATGGGTTCAATCATCATGTGCCACGTATCCAAATCAACACAAAATTTTGTGTCTCATCCCAAGTCATCAGTCAAATAAGAGGTGAAGATTGTATTGTGACCTTATCATTACTTCCTAAAACATATTTAAAGAAAATTCTAATAATTGAAATCAAGCTATAAATAATTTATATA
>Ga0228711_1010103_pt1 | contig 12525 bp, 13 predicted proteins | sample MedpolnodulmetaG_2_FD_177996 | JGI IMG/M metagenome (GOLD analysis project Ga0228711, IMG submission 177996) | Root nodule microbial communities from Medicago polymorpha collected in Santa Monica, California, United States - brown nodules | ecosystem: Host-associated > Plants > Roots > Nodule...
ACGATGATCTTGAGGACCGTGAAGCTGCCGGACGAGCGCACGGGATTCGAATGTGAACTCTCGCTCCCGCCGCCAAACCAATAACTCAAATGCTAGCCTGCTACATCAGCCAGCAGAGGGAGGCGCTCACAGCAGCTCGTGAATCAGGCTGGGCACTAGATCACCACTTCCATCCCAATTCGGGCTAGCGAGTCTCCAAGAGAAACGCCACTCATGAGCCACGTGAAGCGGCTGCTTTTGGGGCAATTAGTTGAGATCGCGAACGACCGAATCGGGCGCAAACCGGTCGTTGTTCGGCCAGGAGTTCAAGGGCCGGAATCCACCCATAGCTGCCGCCCGACGGCAGCGCCGGGCTGTCCTATGTTGCCCCAAAAGCGGACCATTAGAGTGGCACCCGCGCTGCTGCGCCGGTCCGTCGTCCCTGCCGGGATTTAAGTGGCTCGTAAGCTACGACGAGTGCTGACGGTCACCAAGGCCGGTCTTGTCCTCACGTCTATCTATTGCTGGGGTCGCGCTTTGTTTGCTAGCAGCGCGCATACGACTGTCGGCGCGGGACGCGGGCATGTGAGTTGAACATGCGATGTTCACCGTTGGACTTTGCTAAGCCAATCCATCACTCGGGTTATCGTCTGTCTCTCTTGCGGTGCCTGCATAGAGAATGCATCGGCGAGTTGCGCCTGCGGTGTATGTCTGACCAGAACCGACAAGCTGTCTCCCAGTCCGTAGCCGCCATGAGTGACCAGAGGTATAATCGTCTTACCGGAGAAGTCGTGGCCGGTAAGGAACGAGCGGACTACGGGTGGAACGGTCATACCCCAGATTGGAAAGCCGAGGAATACCGTGTTGTAGCGGGCGACATCGGCGACCGTCCTTTTAAGCGGCGGTTCATAGCCACGGCCGCTCTCCTGTTGCGCTTGCTCCACCGTCTCAAAATAGTCTTCGGGATAAGGCTTTTCCGCTACGATCTCGAACAGGTCGGTTCGTAGCGCCCTGCTGACCTGACCCGCGACGACACGCGTGTTTCCGCTCCGCGAAAAATACGCAACAAGTATCGTTCCCTCTATGCGGGCAGCCGCAGCCGGGGAAACGGAAGCGGCTCCCCCTGCTGCGAGAGGTAGTAACAACGAGGACATCAGGATTTCCCTTCGTGTCGGATCGTCGGGAGCCATGGCTTTCCTCCGGGACGTTAATCAATGTCCGGTCATCTTCAGTACGGCTTCGGGCAGGCGCTCGCCCTGAACCTCTACCTTGGAAGCTTCGGCATCGATCTCGGCGAGCTCGTCGGCCGTCAGGTCCAGATCGAGTGCCCCAAGGTTTTCTTCCAGACGATGCAGCTTGGTGGTGCCGGGGATCGGCACGATCCACGGCTTCTGCGCCAGCAACCAGGCAAGCGCGACCTGCGCCGGCGTTGCACCCTTGCGATCCGCCACACCGTTGACCACACGAACCAGCGCCATGTTGGCCTTGCGCGCCTCGGTCGAGAAGCGCGGCACCAGGTTGCGGAAATCGCCCTGTTCAAACTTCGTGTTCTCGTCGATTTTGCCGGTCAGGAAGCCGGCGCCCAGAGGGCTGAACGGTACGAAGCCGATGCCGAGTTCCTCCAGCACAGGCAGAAGCTCGGCCTCCGGGCCGCGCCAGAATAGCGAATATTCGCTTTGCACCGCCGTTACGGTCTGGACGGCATGAGCGCGGCGGATGGTCTGGACGCCAGCCTCGGAAAGACCGAAGTGTTTCACCTTGCCTTCAGCGATTAGATCCCCCACAGCGCCGGCGACATCCTCGATCGGCACATTGAGATCGACCCGATGCTGGTAGAAGAGATCGATGCGGTCCGTCTTCAGGCGCTTCAGCGCCGCCTCCGCCACCGCCTTGACATGCTCGGGGCGACTGTTGGTGCCGCCGCTGCGCACGCCGGTCTCAAGATCGATGTCGAAGCCAAATTTCGTGGCGATGACGACCTTGTCGCGGAACGGCTGAAGTGCATCGCCGAGCAGTGCTTCGTTGGCAAATGGACCATAGGCTTCGGCCGTGTCGAAGAACGTCACGCCGCGATCATGTGCGTCGCGGATGAGCGTGACCATCTCGCCCTTGTCCGCACTGTTGCCGTAGACGCCCGTCATCCCCATGCAGCCAAGACCGAGGGCCGAGACCTCGAGGCTTCCGATATGTCTGTGTTTCATCGCGATAATTCCTTTACTTCTTCTCAGGCGCCTCGACGTTCGAGAACGCCAGAACGGCGTCTGGCAAGCGTTGGCCGCGCACCTCGATCGCCGCTACGGCTGAATTGAGTTCGTCGATCTCCTCGGGCGTGAAGCTGATCGAGGCAGCGCCGATATTCTCCAGCATGTGCGGCATCTGCGTCGTGCCGGGGATCGGAACAATCCACGGCCTTTGTGCCATCAGCCACGCCAAGGCGATCTGCGCCTGCGTGGCCCTCTTCCTCTCGGCCCAGTCGCCCAGCAATTTCACGAGCGCCAGGTTCGCTGGCAGATTCTCGGGCGAGAAGCGGGTCTCGATCCCGCGAATGTCTCCCTCGGCGAAGCGTGTCCGTTCGTCGATCGCTCCCGTCAGGAAGCCGACACCGAGCGGGCTCCACGGCACGAAGCCGATTCCGAGCTCCTCGCAGACAGGGATCACCTGATCTTCCGGCCCGCGCCACAGCATCGAATACTCGTTCTGCACAGCCGTTACGGGTAGCGCGGCGTGAGCGCGGCGCAACGTGTCGAGCCCCATTTCGGAAAGACCCCAGTGCAGGATCTTGCCTTGGCCCATGAGGTCCTTGACGGCGCCGGCGACGTCCTCGATAGGCACCTCCGGATCGACGCGATGCTGGTAGAGAAGGTCGATGCGGTCGGTGCGCAGACGCTTGAGCATGCCCTCGACCGCCAACTTGATGCGCTCCGGACGGCTGTTGAGGCCGGGGCGCCGCTCACCGGTTTCCAGGTCTATGTTCCAGCCGAATTTTGAGGTGATCACGACCTTGTCCCGGAACGGCGCGATGGCTTCGCCGAGAATCCGCTCGCACTCATGCGGGCCGTAGGCCTCGGCGGTATCAAAGAACGTGACGCCGCGCTCATAAGCCGTGCGGATGATATTGATCATCTCCGGCCGGGAGGGGATTGTCGTCTGATAGGTGCGGTGCATATTCTGGACGCCAAGGCCGACGCTCGAGACTTCCAGCAAGCCCAGCTTCCGCCGGCCGCTCAGTTTTGATGCAGTGCTGTTGACGCCCCTCCCTTGAGCGGTCTCCTGGGCTGAAGCCTGTGAACCGGTGCCGACCAGCAGCGGCGTCGCCGCGAGACTTCCCGCTGTGCTCAGGAAACCACGGCGACCCATTTCCGACGTCCGTCTGTTTGTCATGCCTGCTCGTCCTTATATTATGTTGGGCGGTTCTTGAGTTTGAGCTTGAACGGCCCGCCTCAGCGGTTGACGAAATGCTGGTGCGAGGCGGGATAGCGGTCGCCTTGCACGGCGATGCCGGCGAGCGACCGCGTGATGCGCGCGAGTTCGTCGGAAGTCAGCACGAGGTCTGCCGCCCCAAGGTTCTCCTCGAGCCGGTGGAGCTTGGTGGTGCCGGGGATTGGCACGATATACGGACGCTGGGCGAGCAACCATGCCAGCGCGATCTGCGCTGGCGTCACCTTCTTGGCGGAGGCAATCGATCCGATAAGGTCGACGAGTGCCTGGTTCGCCTCCAACGCCTCCGGTGAGAAACGTGGCACGGATGCCCGGAAGTCGTCTTTCCCGAAGGTGGCGTTCTGGTCGATCTTGCCCGTTAGAAATCCTTTCCCAAGCGGCGCGAACGGCACGAAGCCGATGCCAAGCTCATCGAGGAGCGGCAGGATCTCGGTCTCCGGCTCACGCCACCATAGGGAATACTCGCTCTGCAGCGCTGCAATCGGCTGCACCGCGTGGGCGCGACGGATCGTGTCGACGCCAGCCTCCGAAAGCCCGAAGTGGCGCACCTTGCCTTGATGGATAAGGTCCTGGACGGTGCCCGCGACATCCTCGATGGGCACGTTAGGGTCAACGCGATGCTGGTAGAAGAGGTCGATATGATCGGTCCGGAGGCGCGTCAACGCCTCGCCGCCACGCGTCGTATGCGGTCGGGACGGCTGTCGAGCCCGTTGGCTGGCACGCCATCCCTGAACCCGAACTTCGTTGCGATCACGACCTGCTCGCGAACCGGCTGCAGCGCTTCGCCCACGACCTCCTCGTTGATGCCAGGCCCATAAGCCTCGGCGGTGTCGAAGAAGGTGACACCGCGCTCATGGGCCGCGCGGATGAGACGGATCGCGTCGCTGCGCTCGCTGGCCGGCCCATAACCATAGCTCAAGCCCATGCAGCCGAGGCCAATGGCCGAGACATCCAGCGCTCCAAGTTTTCTCGCTTCCATCGTCATGCCTTCCCAGCTTCTCCGACCGAGCAGAGATCTCCCCTGTTCAGCCGAGTCTTCTGCCGGCCTGTATGGACCGCGCGATATGCGAAGAAGATAAGGGATGCAGCAGCTTACGATTAGCCGCTATAATGCGCATGAGCCTTTTAGATGAGCTAACAAATAGTCATGGAAAACTTCAACGATCTGGCCGCCTTCGCCGTCGTCGCCAAAGAACGCAGTTTCACACGCGCCGCTGCAAAGCTCCGAGTTTCGCCGTCGGCGCTAAGCCAAACCATCCGCAATCTTGAAGAGCGGTTGGGTCTGCGGCTCCTGACCCGCACCACGCGCAGTGTCGCGTCAACGGAAGCCGGCGAGCGCCTGCTGCGCACGATCGCGCCGCGCTTCGACGAGATCGAAGCCGAACTCGCGGCGCTTAGCGAACTTCGGGACAAGCCGGCTGGAACCGTCCGGATTACCGCCGGGGAACATCCCGCGATATCGCTCCTGCAACCTGCCCTCAAACGGTTTCTCCCTGACTATCCCGACATTCAGGTGGAGATCATCATAGACTATGGCCTGACCGATATCGTGGCCGAAGGTTATGACGCTGGCGTTCGCATGGGCGAACAGGTCGCAAAGGATATGATCGCCGTTCGTATCGGCCCCGACATGCGCATGGCGCTTGTCGCGTCTCCGGGCTATTTCGAACGACATCCGCTTCCCAAGACTCCGCAGGACCTGACAGATCACAATTGCATCAATATACGCCTCCCCACCTATGGCGGGGTGTTCCCCTGGGGCCTGGAAAAGGATGAGCGCGATGTGAAGGTGCGAGGAGATGGACAGCTTGTGTTCAACAGCCTCGCAATGAGATTGGCATCGGCTTTGGACGGCCTCGGCGTAGCATACATGCCCGAGGATCACGTGCTTCCCTATTTAGCTGACGGCCGGCTGGTGCGGGTTCTGGAGGAGTGGTGTCCCTACTTTCCAGGCTACCATCTCTACTATCCGAGCCGGCGGCACTCATCCCCCGCTCTAACCGTACTCGTCGAAAATCTGCGTTACCGGATGGGTTGATGTCTCTCGCTCGGAAGCGCCGATCAGCTCATATGGTGCCGGGAGCGACGCACCTCAGGGGACACTCGAATGCCGCGTTTGCCCACTGAGAGCATAGACTCGGGCTGATCTCTCGCGGCCACGCACCTGTAGCGTCCCCATTGCCACGGCATCGAGGCAGGCCGAATGCAGGGCGTCGAAGGTGGAGCCACTGATAAGGCAATCGGTTCCAAAGTCCTTGTTCAGCACCTCGAGCCGCTGCGCCAAATTCACGGTATCACCATAGAGGGTGTAGGTGTGGCGGGCTTCACCTCCGACGGTGCCCGCGGCTATCGGGCCGGTGGCGACACCGATCCTTAGACGAAGCTGGTGGCCTTCGAAAACCTGTTCGGAAACGAGTGAAAGCAGGTCGCGGGCTGCATTGACCGCCCGGTCCGGATGGTCATCGGCTGGGAGTGGCGCGTTGAAGGCAGCAATAAATGCATCGCCAATATAGTTCACAACCACCCCGCCCCGCTCGTCGACAATCGCGGTCGCAGCACCGAAAAAGCTGTTGAGCATCCGGATCACGCGCTCGGGCGGCAATGTTTCCGACAGGCGCGTGAAGCCTTCGATGTCTGCGAATAGGATGCTCGCCGTCCGCAATTGGGGCGCCAGTTGCCCGGCCTGGATGAGCTGCCCGGCCACCTGCGGCGGAACATAACGCCCGAAAATACGCTGGATCCGGTTTCGTTCAACTTCGCCGGCGGCATTGGCCCGAACCACATTTCGGGCACGGTGGACCGCCAGCGCCGCAATACACGTCACCAGAAGGATCACCACGCCCTCGATCACCCGCACCGGAATGCCCAGGAAGTAAGGACTGAGGAGCACGGCAAAAACATCATCGCGCGAGGGCGAAGATGGCAGATCCCCAAGACTGACGATGCGCTCCATGCCCAGCATGATCCACGCTGTGGCGCTGGCGAGACCGATGACGGCGCAAAGTCCCGTCCAGATGACTAATGCCGGCGACAGCGCCAGAATGGAGGCCGCTACAATGACATAGAAATATTCGGTTCGGCTGGACAGAAATACGAGATTCTGGGGAACATCGCCGCCACTGCTGAGCGGCGCGAAAGCAAGGATGGCGCTCGCGGCTGCCGCATCGAGCGCGAACAGCGCAAAGCGGGCGGTGCGCTCAAACCGGCTGCGGGCCAATCGCAGCGGAATCAGACCGATCGCGGCGGCGAGGAGGAGAACACCTGCCACATAAACATTGTTGGGAAATGCATAGAGCGTCAGATAGAAGAAGGCGAACGCGACAAGGGCGCCGGTTCGGCCGATGACGGCGAGCCGAAATCCCTTACGCTCCGCGCCAGCAAGCGCTTCTTCGGCGGATGACTGATCGGGGCGACCCGGCATTCCTCTGGTGCTCCTTGGCAACCATCAACCGTTGGGAAGTACCTGCGCTTGCCGATCTGCGTCGGTATTCCGGCGTTTCCTGCTTTGTAGCCAATTCATGAGGTAATGGGTGAGGACTATGTATAGCCCGGCGATCGCGATGCAGTGGACAAAAAAGCCCGCGACCGATTCCTCGAAATTCCACCAGTCGAGCGTCATCTGCATCGAGAGCTTCATGCCGATCGCCAGTTCGAACGAACTCCGGACGCCGTAGATCGCGATGAAGACGGCGACGGCGCGCAGGACAAGGGTGCGTAGGGCATTCGGCTGCGTGATGCCGGTCAGCTTGCCTGCCACGCCCATGAGCATCGGCCAGCGCAGTCCGAGATGGACGGAGACGATCACGAGAACCCAATAGGCCGCCAGGGTGTGGATCTGCCGCACGGTGAAGCCACCATAGGCCGACATGATGCCGGACAGCGCGTTGGAGATGAGCACGCTGGTTACAAGCAACGCCAGCATCGCCACAAGCAGCAGAATCGTCACTACGATATTGAGCAGGCCGCGCCTCTCGCGACGGGTTTTCGCCAACGTACCGTACCAGCGACGATTGAACACGTTGTGCACGATGACCAGCAGGAACATGGCGGTTCCGGCCAATTCGTGGGCGACGTTGCCGAGCCACCAGTACGAGAAGGCGAACAGCAGCAGGCCGACGGCAACGAGATCGAAGACCAGTCGCATCAGAAATATCGGGTTCAAGCGCTCGACCTCACGGTTCACTCGACCGGCGTGCCGTCGAAACGGGGGATGCGATAGGCCGTATAGAGGTAGTCGCTGTCCTGTTGGCCGCTGTGGCAGGACTGACAGCGCGCGGTGTTTTCGTCCATGTTGATCGACTTGTCGGGCCAGAACCACTGAAACTGCCAGTCGCCGGTGCGGCGGCCTTCGTCATAGTCGGCGCCGAAGCCTTCACCCTTCTGCATGACGAAGTAGCGATAGAGTTCGCCGTCTCGATGATCGACCAGCACGAAATGCGTGCCCGTCGGGATGGGCTGGCCGTTCTTGACGGCGTCCATGGCCGCCGGCGTGGTCATGATGTGCTCCATCACATTGCCGCGTCTAACGGTCGTGTAATGAACGAGCGCATCGAGGTTGGGAAATTGGACGCGGTTCGGCTCAGCATGGACCTGCCAGCCGACGAGAGAGGCGGCGCAGGCAGCAAGCGCGCTTAATGCGACTGGATATGCGGATTTCTTCATGAGCAAGCTCGCCTGGATTCGAGGATATAATGACGCTGGGCCGCGGGTCGCCTGCTGGCGACCTGCGGCTGTTTCACTGCGATGATGATCAGCGCCCGTATTGCTCGTCCGACACCTGCTCCATCCATTCGACGGTCTTGCCGTCGAGCGCTTCGGAGAAGGCGATATGGCTCATTCCGACCGAGGGGCTCGCGCCATGCCAATGCTTCACGCCCGGCGGGATCCAGACGGTATCGCCATGTCGGATTTCCTCGACCCGACCACCTTCTCGCTGCACTAGGCCGAGGCCTTGCTTGACGATAAGAGTCTGGCCAAGCGGATGGGTGTGCCAAGCGGTGCGCGCCCCCGGTTCGAAGGTGACGGTGGCGCCGCTGATGCGGGCTTCACCACTCCCCTTGAAGCGGTCGTCGACTCGAACGGAGCCGGTGAAGTTCGCGGCGGTGCCTGCCGTGGACGGTTGCGAGCCGGCCCGCGTCACCGTGATCGCCTGATCGGACTGAGCGGAAGCGGATGAAGCGGCAAGGACAAGCGAAGCGGCGGTCATGGCGGCGAGTTTCATGGCGTTCCCTTGCTTCGACATCATTTCTTGAAGACGTCCTTGGCGACTGCGATTGCGGATACGGCGTTCGGCCAGCCCGAATAGAAGGCGAGATGGGTGATCGTTTCGATCAGCTCTTCCTCGGTGACACCGTTGCGCTTGGCGATGGCAAGGTGCGAACGGAGCTGGTCGGGACGGTTCATGGCGACGAGCGCGCTGACCGTCGCCAGGCTTCGATCCCTCTTGGAAAGCCCGGGCCGCTCCCAGATGTCGCCATACAGCACCTCGTCGGTCAGTTCGGCCATCTTCGGCGCGATGTCGCCGTAGAGCTGCTGGGCGCGCGACTGTTGCTTGCCGGCCGTCGCATCGGACGCGGCGGGGGTCTGATCCTGGGCGATAGCCACGGTGGAAATTCCTCCGGACAGAAGCAGGCTGGCTGCGACGAACAGGTTTCTGGTGAGCTTCTTCAAAGCGTATGGCTCCTTGGGGTGTGGGTGGAGGATACGGCGCCCTGGCTATCGAACCAGGGGCGCGCGCGGGACAAATCGGATCGACGGGTTACGAGCGGTCGGAAGCAAGGGTCCGGGCAAAGAACGGCGTCAACTTGCCCATCGCGGCGTCCACATATTCGGGAACCCAGTAGGTTTCGATATGGGTTGCGCCTTCGATCTTGAACAGCTCCTTGTCTGTCGTCCCAGTGGCCTTGGTGAAGGCATCCTCACTCATGTAAAGGCTGTCAGCCTTGCTGCCGGCGATCATCAGCAGCGGCTGGTCGATCAGTTCGATCTGGTCGGTGGCATCCCAGCGCATCAGATCCAGCAGACTGCTCATGGTGTATTTGAAGGTCGAGTTGGGATGCGCGTGCGTCTTCCAGTAGTACTCGTAACCCTGCCGGTACATTTCAAACGGCAATTTGGCGATCTGCTCGTCCGTCAGGTTGGCATCGCCGGCATAGAGAATTTCTCCGCCGGCCATTTCCTGGGCGTGCGCCTCTGAAACCTGCCTCAGGCGCTGCTGGATCGTGTCCAGTTGCGAATCCGCAAAGCCGTTGCGACGCACCCTTCCGGAATTGAACATGCTCAACGTCGCGATCGACACGAAGCGCTTGTCGGTTTTCGCCGCGACCAACGAATATCCGCCGCCGCCGCAGACGCCGAGCAGGCCGAGGCGCGCGACATCAACACCCGGATAGCGGGTGATGAAGTCCGCCATGCCGTGGACGTCCTCGATGCGGTATGCTGGCTTGTCCACGTTGCGCGGCTGGCCGCCGCTTGCACCTTGATATGCGGCGTCCGCGGTGATCGTGATATAGCCCTGGTCGGCAAGGCGCTGGGCGTAGAGGCCCGCAACTTGTTCCTTCACCCCGCCATTCGGATGCGCCACGACAATCGCAGGATATTTTTGGCTCGGATCGTAATTTGCCGGGGTATAGACGTTGGCGGCAATGTCCAGGCCGTTGAGCTTGTAGGTGACAGGGTGAATATAGACCTTGCCCGGCTCGTTCTTCGTGATCGCGCCTTCATAGGTCAGCGTGAACGGGTTCTGCTGTAGTCCGCCGCCCCGGCCTCGCCGGCCGCAAGCCCAGTCATCGCCGCCACGACGGCGGCCCTCATAATCGTGCGCTTCATGCGGATTCTCCTTGAGATTTCTAAATCTTTCCATGCTCGGACGATTCACGGCGGATCGTCTTGATCGCCGTCAGTCCAGTTTTTTCTCAGAAAGGAACTTCGACACCTGATCCGCGATCTCGATATTGTTCAGATCGGAGAAGGGAAAGTGTGTGTTGCCGCGGATGCCTATCTCGGGCAGGTGCACCAGTCGTGCATCCCCGCCCCGCTTGTTGATGGCGTCGATCCAAAGCTTGGCCATGGCGAGCCGGACGCGCCAATTGTCTTCGCCGCGGCGCTCGGTCGGCTCGGTCGGAATGTTGTCGCCGTAATAGATAACGATCGGAATGCGGGTCAGCTTGTCGAATTCCGCCGGTGCCACGCTCTCCGCCTTCAGCGGGCCGGCCGCGCTCGGCATCTCCGCGGGAAGTTCGCCCTCGGGGAAAACGAAGCCGCTGCCCGGCTCGAAAGAGACGATCGCCTTGACGTTCTCGCTTTTGATCGCCGTCAGCCAGCCAGGCCCGCCGGCCTGCGAATGGGTGAAGAGGATTCCGGGACCGGTCTTGTCGAACAGCGCCGCCATCGCGTCAGAAATCACGCCGGCGTCGTAAGGTCCGGTGTTTGGGGTAACGGAGCGGAAGAACTGGTCGAGTGTTTCCGCTTTGCGGTCGAACTGTACGCCGTCAAAATAATTGGGCCAGATGCCGATGCGAAACTGATCGAAGAAAAGCTGGTCGTTGGGTGTGGGTTCGATCGTCGTCGCCACGGTGCTGTTGCCGGCGCGGCCACGACGCGGCTGATCGACGAGGTAGACCGGGAAGCCGCGACGCAGAAAGATCGTCTGGAAGCCCTCACGGCCGTCCGAAGTGGTCTCCCAACTGCGCGCAGACTGGAAGGCACCGTGCAACATGACAATCGGTAGCGCCTTTGGGTTCTGCGGGACCTGGTAGAAAGCGTAAAGATGATCGCCGTGAAAACTCTGCCCCGCTGGAGTGGGCTTGTTGTTGTCATAGGTGCCCGGAGTGTTCACCACCGTTCCGCCGATCGCGAAACTACCTTGCTCCTGGATGGTCAGGGGCTCATTTTGAGCAGTCATCGCCCTTGTCGAGGTCAACATAGCCGCGGCAGCGAGCAACAATACTCCGCAACGATTTCGCAAGTTCACAGCACCTATCCTTCTCGACATACCGATTTGCCGCGAAAAATAGAGCCATTCCTATTCATTGATTAGATGTGATTATCCGGATGGGTCTTTAAGCTCAGCTTCAAAATGGCTGACGAACGAACGCATCACACAGCGCAGGTGTCCCGATTCCCGAAATTTTCGTAAACATCACATCGCTGAACCGAAAGGCTGCATCGCCTCATGCAAGGCGTGTTGCTCTCGTTCCATATCGAAGTCCGCTCGTCGGGGCGATCCAGACCCCTGCGGAGCGCCTTCCGGACTTCCGCTTTCCACCCGAAAAAACGCTTCCCGAAGTATCATCCATCCGCTTGAAAGTTGAGCGCTGCGGTGTGGGGGGTGGGTTCTGGAGGAAGGCTATGTCTAGAGTGTCTCGCTGCGCTACTAGCCCCGTGTCGCGTCGAGCTGTGTCGCAGTAAGTGGAACGTGCCAATGTCGTTGAGTTCAGCGGTTCGCAGGAGCGTGACTGTCGAGTGCGATCTTTGACAGGATTCCTCTCGTTCGTGTTTAACGGTCGATACCCCACAGTTCCGGGTTCCGTTTGAAATACTCAATTAGCATTTCGGTGAGCGCCCGCACTTTCCGCGTGGGATGCTGACCGGGCGGGCGTACGACATATGCGGCCCCGGGAGGTACCGGATAGCGTGTCATGATCGGGACCAGTGCGCCGGCGGCCACATATTCATGTGTGATGCAATCGGGGAGCCAGGCGATGCCGAGACCCGCCGCCGCCGCCGCGGCAAGCGCCGTGGCGCTGTCGGCCTTGAACCTGCCCTGCGGCTGAACCGTGACGATCTTGTCGCCATTCATGAACTGCCAGGCTTCCGTTCCCTGCATAAGGGCCTCATGGGTGACGAGTTCGTCCAAAGTTTCAGGTGACCCGTGCGCTTTGATGTAATCCGAGCTGGCGACAAGCTTGCCATGGATCGGCCCAACGCGCTTCGCGATTAGGTTTGAGTCTTGGAGGTAGGCACCCCGAACCGCGCAATCAAAACCCTCTGCGATGAGATCGACGAAGCGATCGCTGTAGGAGGTATGAATGTGCAGCTGCGGGTGCTGGCGCGCCATTTCCGCGAGCACCGGGGCGAAATGGGTTGGGCCGAAGGTAAGCGGCATGG
>Ga0228711_1010111_pt1 | contig 12519 bp, 5 predicted proteins | sample MedpolnodulmetaG_2_FD_177996 | JGI IMG/M metagenome (GOLD analysis project Ga0228711, IMG submission 177996) | Root nodule microbial communities from Medicago polymorpha collected in Santa Monica, California, United States - brown nodules | ecosystem: Host-associated > Plants > Roots > Nodule...
CCTAGAATCACCATTGTGCATCTCTTTTCCCTTTTCTTCCATTCTTATTAAGTGATTCCCACATATATCAAGTTTTCCTTTTGTGTTTTTTCGTGATTTCATCGCCCGAGTGCGGCGTTGTATGGTTTGTAGTCTTGTGCGGCGTTGTTTGATTTCGCGTCTTGATGTAAGTGGTGTTCATTTGGTTCCTATTGAAAACTCTGCTTCAGTCAATCACAAATTCAATCAATGATTAACTTGTGGTGTTCGTCTGGTGATTTAGATTATATCATACTATTTGTAGGCATTTTGCCGTTGTATGCTAGTAACTTGGGTGCTGTGAGTTTGTTTGCAGATTTACCCTTTACGTTTTTAGCGATGTTGATCATGTTATGGTATTTAATGTATTCTTTCAATTTAAATAAATAAATATCGTTTCACTTTTGCCAAAATAAAAAAATCTACAAAAAAATCTACAACCAACGTGATTCGACTATTTAACAATATTAACAATTCGACATCAATATTAAATTTTTGTATATATAAGAAAAAAATATTTAATATAAACATTACATTAATACTGATAATTTTTTTATTTAATATCTTTAAACATTCAACAATATTAACAATTTAATTATTTTTTTATAAGAGCCGGGTCTTTTACTGGTTTTATATAACAGGAAAACTGGAAACGAGAAAAAGGTACTACAAAATTTAGTATCCCTTTTTATATAAAGGTATAGACAAGAAAAAAAAACGACGCTCCAAAATTTTGTATCCCATTAATATAGAAGTATAAATTTAATTAATTAAAGAAGGGTTAAATTATAAATAAAAGGGTAAAATTGGAATGGAAAAAACCACTCCAAAATTTTGTATCCCCTTTATACATAGAGGTATAAATAGATGTAACAATTAATTTTATTTTTTTTACAGTAAGGTAACAATTTAATTAACATCTGATGAACCAATTAAAATGCCCTTTCTTGACCTTCGAGATTTATCTTTATTCCACTTGACGTAAGTAACAAGAAATTTTATTTTCTATTTCTTATCGTATTGCCATGAAACTTCTGCACAACTTCATTTAACTCCCATGAATTAACAGTTAGTAAATTGGCTAAGTCTCCAACCAATCACTTCCAGGGTGAGACCCTGCAAATAAGCATGAGTTAAAGAAACCTTAGAAAAATGAAAGATATGGATACTAAACAAAAGCAAATGCCAAAAAACATTTGTTTTTGACTAGCAAATCAACATCAGTAGCTAAATTTATACATTACTGTTTCTTGTCGTAGTATTTGTCAGTCACTATCTCTGAATACTCTCCATAAGTAAGGGAAGCATTTGATGGAATAAGCTGGAGAGAGAAAACAATAGAAAATTTCAACTCATTCTTTGACTAGAAATGTGGATTATCTATTTAATAAAATGAAGAGGTAGAAGGTATAGTCTGTTATCTAGATGAGGAAAAATGTTATGTAGAAAGCTATCTTCCTGGATTTCAGAATTCCATATTGAATTCTGCTCTTTACCCAACCAAAAATGCTCATTCTCAACTGAAATAACCATAATGCCCCTGCGTGAGTTAACTCACATGAGTTAACTCAGGCTAGTTAATAATTCCAAAAGCATAATCCACAAATATCATCATATTCCAACAGCTGTATCAATACATAATCGAATCTCTTAATTGATGATTACCAATAGTTTATTAACACGATTTTTATATTAAAGCTAAAATGGTGGTCAATCACACGGTTCCATTACAATAATGTTTCAATGGCTTGCAAGTGACCTTACGCGGATTTGCTAACACTGTTTCATCAACACGTGTTTCTCTTGATACAGTTGTTGGAATATGATGATATTTGTGGAATATGATGAGCAACAACCTGGTTAGACATCTCTTGCAAAAAGGCTTTATTTAATCTATGAAGTTAATACAAAACAATGAAGGATAAGGCACTAAAATTTGCATGGGTAAACCAGCATGAGTTAACTCAGGCTGGTGTTCGAAACGTGACTTAAGTCACGCAGCGTGAGTTAAGTCACGTAGAATTAACACTAGCGTGAGTTAACTCACGTAGGGGTATTTTGGAAAGTTTGGTTGGGAATGAGCAATTTTTGTTGGGAGAAGAGCAGAATTCTTCCATATTTGTGATGGATTTTTAGTAGTTTAGTTAAACAAAAATCATTCAACGGTCCTATCCTCCACTAAATTTAGAAGTTATGCAGGATACCTAAATGACTAACTAGATTCTCTGCATGAAGAACTTTATTGTCATATATGTGTACTTTTATGAAAACTATGATTATTTCTTCCAAATAAAAAAATAGCAATGTTATTTGAACAACCATTTATTGTGATAAACTTTTGGACAACTAAATTATACAAAGAAATTTAGGTAGTGGCACAAAAATCAAAGCAATAGAGAGAGAAAGTAGAATGATAATATGAGTATGAGAGAGAAAGTTGTCACAAAAGTTGTCAAAAAATGGTTGTTCAAATATCATTTCTCATAAAAAAATCACATGTGAAATTGCAAAGTCTCTTTCTTTTTCTGTTTTATAATATCATCTTTTATCCATTATGTAATGGGCATCGGACAGACACTGACACGTCAACACCAATAAAGTTTTGAGAAAATGACATGATTCAACGTAATCACAAGTGTCGGTGTCGTATCGTGTGTTTCAAACACCGGAACCCGCCTTCAATCAGAAGTGTCCATGCAACTAATGGCTGGATGTGAAAAACAATAATGACTTTTAGGAATATACAAACCTCTTTATGAATGTGAACCTCCTCAGGAAAACTGAGTTTTTCATCCCTGAAAAGAAAAATTATCAATGCACAATTATAGATTGAGATTGTATTCATCATTGACCTAATGCTAACTTGTGATTCTACTATTGAAGACAACACAACAAATTTTAAGCAACAGAACAGCCTAGTTGATCTCATAGAACATACCAATCAGGTTGCATGAAAAATGCAAATGTCGAGCGTTCAACACCAGAAGATTCCTCCCCTTTTGGAGCCTAAAAGTAGTATATCATCCATATTCTAGGTCAAAACGTTGTGAACCCAACAAGAAAGAAAACACAGTAAAGAGTCAAAGAAAACTTCATTAGAGTATCTAGACAAGGTAAAGCTATAATCTGAGTGACAAATGCTGAATTTGGGCCAACATCTGATCCATTGAGTCCACAGAAACAATATGTTGCTTTGGCATTGGACATGCTTTGCATTGCCGGCAACAGCAAAGAAAGCACGCTAGAAAAGAGTACTAGACATACAATTTTTTGTGACCAAGGGTGATACTCATTTAGTAATCCATTTATAAGTATCAATAAATTAATAAACATTTGAAATATCGAATTTTATAAGTTGGAAAATGCTAACAACTACCCTTAAGGCATTGGTATATGTTGTAAATAGTGAAGTTTTACTATTATTAGTAATTTGTAATTGGCCTATTAGTCATTAGTCAGGCCCATTAGGTTAGAATAGCCTATATAAACACATTAGTGGTTGTACATTATTTATCTCTGAAATATAATATTCGGTTTTCACAGTATAGCAAGAGTAGAAAGCATATAATAAGAGAGAATATTTTTATTACAACTTTGGCCGACACAGAACAAGAAGTTTGTCATACACAGAACAGCCATTAGAATAGGTGTTATGCACCTATTTATCAATGAATGGGCAGGCCTCCAAAAAAATTAGTCCAACATCATCTAATATTAAAAAACCACTAGTACCCGAATCCAATAAAGCACACTAGAACACTTGTTTTATACGATTCATATTTTATTTTTTTTAACCAAAGAGAGAAAGCCTAGCAAGATGCTAAGACTCCCCCAAATATATTACCAAAGAAAAGATGGAACACAAAAAAGAGGAGGGGGACCAAACCAAAACCTCCTCAAGGATTAATAAACCTGCAATTAGGCATCCCTAGCCTATCTCTAACAAAATTCCCTCTGATAGCAGGGATCTCCATCCAAACAGTAAAGACATTTAAACTAAGCCCTATGTTAGCTAGAGTATCAGCACAACAGTTGCCTTCTCTATAAACATGAGTAACCAAAAAAATTCATACCAGAGGCTATTTGCAGACAATTTTCCCATCTGTTCCTAAACTTCATACTAGATTCATATTTCAATGCTGACATGAATCTTATAAAGCATTTTAATAAGAGGAATGCAAGTAACACAATCTTTAAACAATAATAGTGTGTTGTTTGCATTCCTTCTATTAAATAAGAACACTAGCAATCACTAGAAGAAAATAAACTAAAATATAATTATGACATCAATAAAAAGCATGATGGAGCACAATACAAGAAACCAATGATGTAAAAAATAAAATAAGGAATGTATAAACAGAATTGATTCAACAGGGTGGCACTAAAAGATGCTTCAAGTCTAGCACAAAACAGAGAGAAATAAGTTATGTTCCTTGTTCTTAATTTTTTGAATTACCTGAACACAATGAGGTGTTGCACGAAGAATACCTCCAGAAAGTATTTCGGCAGTTTCACCAATTTGGTAAGCTATATCATCTGCTCCATAAACAACCTATAAGAGAAAATACTGAGTAAATGCATTGTACTAATTCAGAGAAATTCTAAGCATCATATTCAAACCATTTACGAATAATGTATCAGATTTTACAATTTTAAACCCTCCAAATGTCGGTTTCCTCTGAGCTATTTTTAAAAAGGAAAAAAAGGTCCATGCAATGCTTCCTTGTTTAAGGTCAAGCATTATTTCTCACAGCTGATGTGTTATATTGAATTTATTTCCCCAAGCATAAGGGAAAGAGCTAAAATGCAATCCTAAAATTCTATGAATGAATCGTGTGTCCTTGTGATGAATAATGACATAAAGGAGATTCATTCAATTAGTACAAGGTCTGTGATGACACTGCATTCATTTTAATTGACATATGTATTGACCATAAAAAAATAGCATACTTCAATAGATCTAGAATAATCATCCTAACCAGATACATATAATGCATCAATAAGTAATAAAAACTTCCCCAAAAAATTACTGTCCAAACTATTGCATAGAATTTGAGTTAGGTTTAACTAAACCCTATAAAACCGGCTTTTTAAGATGGATGAGAGATGTGTCCACTTATAAACACATTTCAAGGTCATGTCTCATTGAATTTCGGACTCTCAACACCATTGAACACTATCAAAAGAATGGAGATATTTTACCAATAATTTTACCAACATAAAAAATCTGCTTATTATAAGTTTGATTAAAAGGGAGAGAAGGATTCATCTACTTGAATGAAAGATGAACCAATAAAATATTTTAATGTTGCAACTACATTTAGATCATCCAGTTACTTGTAATTCCAGAAGAAGAATGTGTACCTTGACAATCTGATCATTTCTTGTTCGGATGTAAAGACCAGCAGTACTGTCAGGGCAAGGTATTTCTACACCATCTCTTGTAAATATACCACAAGTGAGACCTACATATAGAATTAAAATCAATATTGCGAGCTATGCCATGTGAAGAACTTCGATATTAGTACTCTCAGAAACAGTTTATGTTTTTAAAATCCATGGGTTCACTAATCAACTTGACTAGCATGAAAATATAGGAAAGCAGACCCATGTGATATACAAATAAACATATGTTAATAACCTGTTAGTGAACCATTGTCGGTATGCCATCCACACCATGAAGACATGGAGTTTCCACCTGAGATTCTGTAACAAGTAATATGTAACTTATTAATATTAATATACTGTCAGTCATATATACTAAAGGATAGCCTAGAAATATTTTATCAATTCAAGGATAATGACATTAAACTTTAAAGCTACAATGCAATCTAAACATCATTTGAAATAAACTGTAATTGTTCTTGATAGGGCTCCAGGGTCCAACAGGTGTGATGACCCAATCATTGAGCCCATTCACACAAGTATAGCTTCTACAAGGCTGTAGAAGATGAGGGAATAAAAGTTGGGATATCCCTGAATTTTAGGGACTTTTCTGTTATAATAAAGAGGGAAGGGTAATGTGTAACTCATTGAGAAAGTTGTTAGAATCTGTAAGGAAGGATTCCTCTCTAGTTTAGGACTTCATTGAACTCGGGTTATTCCCCTAATTCTCTGTTTTCCCCATTGTAGAGCTTTGAGCTGTAGAAAGAAGGCTTGTAGCTCTATTGGTAACGGCCTAAGTCTTTTAAGGCTTGGGTGTGATTGTGAATTTAGAGGTTCAATCCTGCACTAAGGCTCAGAGGAAACATTATCCTGAAATCATAAAGTCAAATTTTAATTTTAATATCAAATTCATAGGTCTGGTGCATATTACTATCAATTTCATTTTAGAAAACTAGAACAACATATTTTTTGATGAAATTAAAACAAAGAAACTTGCATATTAGGATATTTAAATGTTAAGGAAGATTAAATTTAAACTACAAGTCTCTATTATCCAGGGTTGAATTTTTCTAGTTATCAACAAACAAGAGGGAAATTTGACCGATTGATTTTCAATTAAATTGACTTCGTAATAATGTAGTATACCTTGAAAAGGTCAAAGAAAAAGACAGATCAAACTAAATTGTATCAATAAAGTCCAGTCAGCAATGTGAACATTTATGTTGGTGGACAATGTTCACATATTGATTCTGCTAAATACTTTTAGTAAATCAACAAACATATGCTTGGAGTTGGTGGTTATGTAATATATCAATATAAAAGTCTTTTGATAGATACTAGTTCAATACCAAACAGATTTGGAACAATTTCTGAAATTTATTGATACAAACAGAATTATAGTACAGAGAATAACACACAAATCACACATAATAACACTAGGATAATTGTTCTGCAAGGTTTCGAGAGCCTTGGCCTCTCCCTTTCCCAAATGCTCGGGAGTTGGGTCTCTCCCAATAACCACTTAATAACTTCCAGACAATCCTCTATTATGTCCGGCCCTTCTTCTATTTATCCTTAAAACATATAACTGACTCTATTAATAATTAATGATTAAAACATAACTGACATAAAGATAAAACATAACTTCCCTAAAACAACTGCTTGACATAATAGAAACTGCCACATTCAGTTTCGGTTCCTAATAGGAAGTCTAACATCTTCTAATAAGAAAAAACACATTGTAAAGAAAATTACCCCTGTTGTGCAGGAAAGTAATATAGCAAACGTCCTTTGTGATTGCGGGAGCGATTAAGTATTGATTCCAGACCTTCATCCTTACGAATTTTCATTCCTTTGGATACTGACAAGTTTGGAATGTAAACATTGATCAGAAAAGCAATAGGAATGAGGGAAAAATTATAGGTATAAGTTGGTTATGAACAAAAAAATAGAGTGCGGCAGATGCATTCTTCTCATGATTTAGTGCACCACCAGTCATATAAGGTGGCTCAGGCCTTAACTCAATGAAGGCTAAGTTCTAAAACTTTGCTAACTTTAAAAAACTTAAAATGACTCCTAGCATACTGAGCAATGTAAGAATAAAAAAGGAAATAAAAATTTGATGAGGATTATAATCCACCTAAAGGCTAAAACCAAATCAGATGTTTCTTTCCAAGATAGAATAATCACTAGAGATATTTGTGTGTAAAAAATAAATCAGATGTTCTTTCTCAAGATAGAATAATCACTAGCCCAAACTCTCATTCACAATCCACCTAAGATTATTTAGAGCATTAACAGTATAAGAAACACCACTTCAATATCCAAATAAATGTATTAGTCAATTATTCAAAATAGGCCAAATATTTACTGTCCCTAGGAAAAATTAATTGGTCCACTTCCAACAAGTTACAGCATATATAAATAAAAAGCTAGAGTAACGCCAGTTAGAAATGCCTTTGTCTAATGCCAAACAAATAACAATAGATATCTTACCATATTGATCACAGTGATATGCCACCAACAATCCAACATCAAATATGAGCTTCCCAAGTGCTTTGAAAGCTACATGCCCGAAAAAAAGAAAAGTATACATGTAACCAATCATGTTACTATCCAGCAAAACATAAAGATCGAATAATCTGAGACAAGTTATTGCTGTTATCTAAATTTAACATGATTTAAAAGTAGTATAAGCATCAAGCTCATAACCTTTAAATTTAAGTTCAAAATCCATGAAATGATCTATTTAAAGTTTTCAGTATCTTCTGTGTACTTATAATCTAAAGAGACAAAAACTGACAACAAGGTATACAAAATCAAACAGCATGGTTGGATTGCTGCCTATATGTGCACAGGGATAGCAACTGCATGCTCATTCATGTAAAAGCCAAGGAAAGAAAACAGATAATAAACACAGAAATCTATATCCCCAATATAAAAAAAAAGCACTGCAAATGAAAAATCCATTTAGGCTTCAGGGTGTACCCAATTCAAGTTCTGGTAATGTGCTTTTGGGCCATATATTTGATCCACAATATGATGGGTACCTACAGGCACAAAAAATCCAAGGAATTGCATATGATCATAGATATCGAATCACAAACACTATAATACAGAATTGATGATGATAAAAAAATTAAGCAACATATAAAATATATAAATCACAATTAAGAGTGACATATGATTTTACAGGTATGCATCTACATTTATTTCAAGCGATAAGAAAAAATAACTTATATCTAAAAGAATAACACTTGAATTATGATAGCAAGAATTGCTCCATAATATCCATATCCATATATAAGATAAAGAAACACTTACAGCAAGAAACAACTAAAGTTTTTTAAACAAATCAAGTGTCCTCATCCACTTTACCGTTGTATCAAAGATTTATCTGTCGTAGGTGTATCAAGTATTGGATTGGCATAGAAAGATCCTTTTAATAAATCTGCACTCAGAAGAAAAAAGTCGACAAATGAAACCGGCCTCACTTAAAAACGTAAATAACTAACTGATTTAACAAAATGCATCCATGCAGCAAAGTATTAGAATTTACAAAATAACATATACAAATTAAATGTAATATATAGTTGAAGTCACTTTCTTTTGTTACAGTTCAGATTTACTATTGTGATATGAAGAACTCTGTCAGAAAATCATTTCGAGAGCACCACTTGAGCATCTCAGATTACACTTCTCTATTTCTCCATACCAATGGTAAGCATAATATACTTGTGGAATAATCAAATAATCTTCAATGACCCAGTGTACTCAATTCAGAAAGGTATTAGAAAAGGTTTCTTTGTTTTACACAGTTCTGTTACCACTTTAACTTGAATAATACACTAATTCATTCTCATCAAAGATTATCATGTTGGACCTCTTCCTCACAATTTATTTTGAATTTAAAATGCACAATTTCGAAACTTGTTTAAAGTTATAGAAGTTTTTCTTTTTGTCGAAAGAACCATTTTTATCAAACAAAGAAATAGGAAAGTTCAATAATTGGCATTAAACCAAAAATTCAAAATACAGTGTAAAAGGTACTTTGAAATTAAAAAGGCGTCAACATTGTCAAATAAATATGCATATCCAAAATAAAATCAGCCAATATAGCAATGGTTACAAAAACGAGAGAGAGAGAGAGAGAGACAGACAGACAGAGAGAGAGAGAGAGAGAGAGAGAGAGAGACAAAAAGCAATTATCAAAATCTAATGCAAAGCAAATTAAGGTTTCCCGAAGAGAAACCAAAAAAGAATTCATTATATGCGACAGATGAGAGAAATACCAGGCTTGCCAGATTCAAGTTTCTCTTTCCCATGACTCCAACCAAAATTATATCTACAAATTCATCGTGAATAGAAGAAACAGAAGTTATTTTCTGTTATAATATGCAACAAGTGAGGTTCCTTTGATTGATGGAAAACAAAAAAAAATTAAAATGTATAATTGGATGGCGGAATTAAGTGGAAGTGAAAATTTAATAGTAAGAAGTTTTAAAAAAAGATAGGTTACCTACTATTAGGATCTTCAAGATCATCTTTCACTTCTTTAGGAAGATTTGCCAATCTGACATAGAGAAAGGAAAAATGTTATCATCAATAACAACTTACCTTGGTGTGAGATATAAAAGATTTCTACTGTTAAGATCACCAATCACTGCTAGGACTAGAAGCAGAAATAGCATATCAAAACACTTACCTTGGTGCGAGATGCAAAAGATTTCTGCGCAACGTAGAGTATCCTGGGACCTACAATTAATTCCAATTAAGTTATTATGAAAATGCAAATAGTAATACATACAGCCAGAAAATAAACACATGAATTTCCAGTTCTAAAACTTTATAACATATCTACAATCATCACTTTTAGGATAAGTAGAGCTAATGACAAGAAATGGGCATCGCCTAACTCTGCTGTCATTTTTCACTGCAGAAACCATTATACAAACTAGAACAAGGTGTAAGTTCAAACTGAGAAACTTCACATAAGCGTGATAGTTCTGAAATTGTTCAAAACAAAAAAACCTAGTCATCCGTTTGACTCTTTCCTTCATAGTTTGATTTAGGGGTGAATATTGGTTAGTCGGATTCGGTCCAAAATCACTCATCCATAGCAAACCAAAGAACACAAACACGAACCCATCTTTGTCCGATTAAGCAACAGTTAGAAAAGAAAACATTTAGGTTATTGATGGGACAATTCGGTGCAGGCACAATACTGAACAATGTGAGGGAACTTAAACTCTCTAAATACTTGGATCGGGCGAGTTTGGGCACTACTGGATTTATTTTGGCCAACTGAACCCACCCGAATGAAGCCATTTTTAACAGCTTTTAATCATTTGGTACCTGAAACCCACCTGAAACGGACCAGGTTTGCCTACAGTCAAAAGTTTCACACATTCACGAAGTTGGCAGATCCCTGGTTCTTGGATCAAGATGGAACTCTCCAAATTTCAAGCTTGATATTTTTCTATTTTAAAACATTATAAACTGCATTGAAATTTGGAGCGTCGGATCTCAATCAACCAGCCACTGATACACTGAATGTGTCAAATATTGATTGCAGCATTTTGATTAAGGTTCAAAGACTTGATTCAACTTTACATGCAAACACTAACTAACAAACAAAATTAAAAAATAAAATTATTCAACCGCAACTTATCCAATAAACAAATTCAATTCATTCCTCCCTAAAAAACAAAAATTGCAATTGTGATTCATCAGTAATAATTCTAACATAATACAAACACAAATGAAAATGAAAAATGCACATACATCAGTGACTGATAGAATCCCCAAACCATTAGGTCCAAAACCTTCTTCAATCTTCAATGACAAGTCATGGTTCTTATCCTGTCACAATAAAATTCAGAAGAATATAAATAATAATCAAAGACTATATCGTCACGCAGAGTCAAAAATCAAACCAAGTATCAATAATTGGTTATGTGGTGACAAAAATTGATATACACATGTTTGGTTCCTCTAAAGTTAATTTGATTTTTTCTCCATAATTGATTAAACTTGAATCTAGAAATCATAGCTTCTGATTCTAAAATTGATTTTTACACTGAGGTTTGTTATTCAACTCACCTTTCTATCAATATATTCAAACATAAATCAATCTTCAATTCAATTTTAGCTAGAATCAATTCGTTCAAAATCAATTATTCCCAGAATGTTTGGTTCCACTTCTAGAGTGACCAAAATTGATTATAGAGGTATATTTGGTTTCTATCTAGTACCGTTGATTTTACCTCTAGAATTGATTTCTTCTTGAAAATAGCATCTATAACTTTTGATTTTATAATTGATTCTCAGACAAATTTAAATTCAACTCACTTTTACTTAAATGTTTCCAAACACAGCCAAAATCAATTTTACAGAATCAATTCACTCAAAATCAATTTTCGTCACCTCAAACCAAACATACATCCAAAAATCAATTTTAGAATCAAAATCTTCAAATTTGTTTAGAGAGAGAGAGAGAGAGAGAAGTTACTTGGAGGTGAGAGAAGGGAATTGAAACGGTGGAGTAGGAAGACATAGTACGACTGCGTTTTGAGGAACAAGGGGCGGGAATCATTCAAGTTTGAATTTGAAGACAACACGGCACGTAAACTCAATGTATATAATACTCGGTCAATTCCGTTAATATATGCATTAATTATTTCTTTCTACAAAAATCTCTATTTAATTTACATTGTTGAAAAATTAACTCAACCTGACTATCACAATACTATGTTAAATAGATTTGGATCTCATCTCAAAAGCTAACTCAAAAGATAAATGTACTCAAACATATTTATACACCCAACAGTTCGGAGGGATGCACAATGTCTCCATGAGCATAGTTTAGTTAGCAGAGACATTAGAGTGTGTAAAAAGTGTTCGAATCTGAATTACTTATTTATTCATTTTTAAAGGATTAGCTTTTAGTCAATATACTAGTTGACTTATTCTCCTTTAAAGGGTTAGTTTTTAAGAATTATGTTACTAGACCAAAAAATGCATAGATTCAAATATATCTAAATTATTCTTATTGCACCCTGAACAAATCAAAGGAAAAAAAGATAGTTTTTTTTTTTTTTTTTAGGAACTAAAAAT
>Ga0228711_1010113_pt1 | contig 12518 bp, 2 predicted proteins | sample MedpolnodulmetaG_2_FD_177996 | JGI IMG/M metagenome (GOLD analysis project Ga0228711, IMG submission 177996) | Root nodule microbial communities from Medicago polymorpha collected in Santa Monica, California, United States - brown nodules | ecosystem: Host-associated > Plants > Roots > Nodule...
CAAACAAACAATTTATACCCAAACACTTAACTTGATAAATATTGCGAAAACACTTATGAAATACGCAACTCCCTGCGGATACGATCCTATTATACTTACGTGTAAATAGTTTTATGACATGTAAAAACGATACATCAGCAGCTAATTTGGTTTTCTTTGGACGTTAGTTCAGTCATGGATTGGTTTTCATCGGCAGATCCACAACTACTTTCAGATCATTTTATCCAATTTATTTCTTCGACTGATGGTTTGAAAGTGCGGTGCTCATTTTTACAACTTATTTGACTCCTTTGTATTTGAGTTGTGTGGAATGAACGTAATAATAAAATATTAAAAAATACAGAAAATTTCATGCATCAATTGTTGGATAAAGTTAAACTTTATTCCTTTTGGTGGATGGAGGCAAAGAATGCAAATTTTGTGTTAGGCTATCATAGTTGGTGGTCGAGTCCGTTTACTTGTTTGAGCATTGGCTAATTCGGTCTTTTTGTCTTCTTTTTTTGACGACTTATTGTAATCTTTAGTGGTCTTTTTTAACATGCCTTGAGCTAAAGACTAAATGTGTTAATATATTTCATTTTTGCTTGTCCAAAGAAAATATTTATTGCCATTGTAACAAGGGTGTTGGGTTGAAAGTTTGCATAATCTTGTTGTTAAAACTTTTGGGTGGGGACAACCGAAATGGTCTTATCACGTGGGTACTGCATGAGAAATATGAAGAAGATACAACTCTGTCACGTGGTACAGCACGGGCATTATCGGCATCACGCTGTTTTTCGCGTGGTAATGTTTTTTTAAGACAAAAAAATCTTGAAACTGAGAATATTATCCGTACTTAACCGTCTTATTCTTTGTTCATATTTTGTTCATAAATTATAGTAGTACAATCAATTTTTATTTGTTTTTACTTTCTTCTTTTGTGATAATTTGTTTTTACTTTCTGTCTCTATTATTTTGATTTTTATACTAATATATTTCTTTTTTTTTTATAATCTTTTTGTTATCTCAAAAGTTGTAATATAAATGGTTGTTCAAATAACATTTTTTTTTTTTTTTTTTTTTTTTTTTTTTTTTTTTTTTTTATATTTTTTATATTTATTTTTTTTTAAATAACTTTTTTTTTTTTTTTTTTATATCTTTTGCATTTGATATCTTAACATATAGAAAAAGACAAAAACACATTGGAGCAAAGCATTGCATGCCCCAACTGTTCTAAATTGATTGGTTGTGGATTTGACGATTCGAAATCATACTTTTAGTAAACTGATTATTCATATTCATGTTTTGATTCATCACAAACATGTGGATCAATGATGCACTATGGATATTTGGAGGTTTATGACTTGTACCTACTTTTTATTGGAATTTTGTTCGAGGACAAACAAAGTTTTAATTTGGTGAGAGTTGACAAGTTCCAATTTAGCATTAATTCATGACACTTGTTACCTTATTTTCCAAGAAATGCTATGAAAACCCTCAATTCTTGTAAATAGTGTCATGTCAAGTCCACATTGGGTTTTCATTTACGTTTATTTTATTTCCAATATGTTTTGTAGAGAAAAAGGATCAAAGGAATAAATGACCTAAGCAAAGAACTCAAAAAAGGTGCATCTAGCCACTCATTTGGAGAGCAAAATAATGGCTTGGAGACTTCAAGTCAGAAGCTCATGTTCTAAATTAGGAGAAAATCGTCCAATGAAGGAATATTTTCCCTAATGAGTGATGACGATTTATGTTCCACTTGGCTGAGCTGGAAGAAATCCATCAAGGGGAAAAATGATAACTCACTCAACCAACAATTCACTCGCTCGATGAGCACACTTTTCTGCAACCTATATCTTAAGGCTTGCAACCTTATTTCAGGCATTCTTTATTTTATCAAATTTTAGAGAGAGAGAGAGAGAGAGAGAGAGAGAGAGAGAGAGAGAGAGAGAGAGAGAGAGAAAGAGAGAGAGAGAGAGAGAGAGAGAGAGAGAGAGATGGCAGAAACAAGGTGGGAATGTGGAAGGCTTGTAGATCAAGCCAATTGATGCAACATCTTGTAAGTTATACATGATATATAAATCCTACATTGTTATATTGATGTCTTTATTTCTACACTTAAAGTTTTATCAATGTGCAATCCAAAATTGATTCTTTCACTTAGGGAGTGCTAGACATAGGCTTCCTTTGTAAGGAACATGGGTAGAGACATTTGCACATGTTAGTTATGAGACATTGAGCTAGTTTTACAATCACACACATTGTTGGAGCGTAATGTCATTCTATTAGCTAACTGAGAAAGCCATCAAAAGTTAGAGAATATAGTTGATCTCATGTTATCTAAGAGACACTGGGATATACAAAGGGTGATACATGAATGTATAATTGAAATAGGAGGAGTATATAATCATTCATGAAATACATTAGATGACTAACCAATGAAACTTATCACAACTTGTTAATTCATAGTTTCAACAGCTACCAACCATCTATTTATTACCACCACCTTTAACAAACAAAGTAATTGAACGATTCATTAATCTAGTCCTTGTGGATCGATAATTAAAAGTCTTTGATACTACAATCAATACTCATAAGTGTGTACAAAGTATCTTCATCAGCTAGAGCGGGTATAAAACCATCTACTAAACCAAATTTGTTCCTTCCAAATAGGGACATTTTCATGGCGTTCTTCTAAGAATTGAAGTTTCAATTAGGGTTTTAACGAGTTCTTTACACAAGCATTTCACTTTGGAGTAGTAACTGCTAATAATAAGAGTACCTTGAGTGCACGCACATAGATCACATTTCAATTGCAAAATGTGAGGGTTGTTGCATCGTTGGAAGTGGATGTAAAGATTATTTCCAAATGTACCTGCGATAGTGTTGGAGTAGATTATATTGAAGCGAGTTCTTTGGTGATGGAATTGATCTCCAAGAAGCCAAGAAAAATACGTGCGTGTTCAAAATATCATACTCAACTAGAGTGGGGCATAAAATCATCTATAAAATTGAGTTTATCCTTCCAATTAGGGCCATTTTCACAGCGTTCTTTCAAGAATTGAAGTTTTCACCGTCAAGATCATGAGAAATTAGGGTTGGTCTTGTGTGATCATTGCCTTAGTCTGTCATGATGAGAAGCACCTAAATAAAGGAGATGAAGAACTCGAACGAGAATTATGCAAAAGAATAACCAGAAAATGATTCAATCTATCATGCCCTTGATGCCATATTCAAGTGAAGTGAAAATGATTCAATCTTTGTTTAGTAAATTAATTAAATGGATGTTTACACAAGTAACTTACTCTAGCTATACAACTAAATAATTAGCTTAAGCTAAGCAAAGTAAGGGTGAAGTTTAATAAATGTCAACATAAACAAGTCTTTATTTAACATGTCTACACTAGAAAAACTTGGCTTAAGAAATTAAGTTTTGTTAACCTGTATCCTAAAAGCATAAGTTAAAGAATTCAAAACTCTAAAAATTTTACACGAAAAATAGGTTTGACTTAATGAACAACTTTTAAATAAATAATTTTTACTTTTAGTTTTAAATTCTCTCAAAAAAAAAAAAACCTTACTTTCTTTTGCAGTAAAATAAGCTTCATTCATTGAAATGGTAAAATAGCAAAACTACAACAAAAAGGATCATGAGTTGGAATATTTCTCATTCATATTTTAATATCATTACAAGTGATTAAGACAGTTAAATACATAGAAGATAGAACTATCAAAAGATACTAAGACTTTAACAAACCAATATTCAAATCCTAATAACCAAACGGAAATCTGCCACACATGATCAAAAATCAACAATAAGTTGAGATTCATAGTCTTTAAATTCATCCAACTTCGAAAAAAGATGTTTGCAGGTGTTCGATCAAATCGACTATGTGTGGTCTCTGATATGACTAATTTTACCACAGCTTAACAAGACATTTGCGTGGTTAAGAGGATGTTGAAATTAGTGAAAGCCGCCGTAAAAAAAAAAAACTTACTACATGTTAACATTTGCTTAAAAAAAATTAGTTCCACCCAAATCTATTCTAGTTAGAAAACAATTTTTTTTAGGGATGTTAAAAAACATTATTATATACTTCGAATAAACTGGAAGCATAGAAAAGTATTATTATTATACAGAAAAAACTATTATTATTTGAACAAACGAAAGAAATTTGTGGACCTATTGATAAGACTACCAGATCAAACTTTTAGTGCGGAAACAAAACGACGGGAGACAATATTCTGTCAATTTTATTATGAACTTAAGAATTGATTTCTCAAAAGTTATATGTTTGGATAATTTTCTGGGAGACATGTTATTTTACATAACTTTATGACAAAAATCTATTGGCCGTCAGAGGAACAGTTGCTTTCTTTCTTAAAGGGGTCAATCTGATAAAGACTTTTAAATAATGCTTCAAAATGGACTTTAACAGATTTTAATAAAAAAATATACTTTATAATAGTAAAAAGTGAAAATAGTGATAATAATTTACGAAATTTCACAAAAATTTGACCCTAAAAAAATTGACTAAAAATAGTAGATCCATTTTTAGACTGAATTCATATTAAACGTCGAAACACTACTATTTTTTTTGGTCAAGCAAACACTACTATTTATTTCGTCAAAAATAAAAATCTATTTATTTAAGAATAAACCTTATGTTGGCAAAATTATTATAGACCTCTAAAAAAAGTACTCTATAGAATAATATTACTTTTTTGTAAAAAAGAGAGAATAATATTACTTAAACTACCAATAGTTTTATTTACAGCATTGTATAAAAGAAATTTCAAAATTAAATTACTATCATAATTATTTATTTTGTTAGAAAAATTTATCCTTTTGTACCAAAAAATAAAAAAAGAAAAATTTATCCTTAACAATTCAAATTTGTTATAATAATAAAAATCTTAAACTAGCTATAATTTTAATTAGATTTTTTTTGTTACAAATTTTTCCTAAGCAACCGAAATCCTTTTCCAAATTTAAATAGGTTTAGATACAATAAATACTATAAAATGAAACAAACAAACTAAAACAAATATTATACAATAAATTATTCCACGAAGCACTAGTGTGAGTATATATAAATGTAAGATGTTTATCTATACTAGTAAAATATTGATTATTAATTGTTTATTAGGTGTTAGTTTAGTGCTATGACTTTGACACTGAAGAGACTGATTTCCAATAACAATTGTCAAATGGTTGTTAGGGCCACCATCGTTAATATAATTTCCTCAAAATTTTCTTTATAAAAAAAATCTCAAAAATTTAATTAGTTGCTGACCCTCATATTTAATTAAATCTTAGTTAAATATTAATTATGTCAAAAGAAAACCATATTTTTTTCCCCTCGTGAGCTTAGATTAGTTGGTATGGACAATACATAATAGATGCAAGATTCAGGGTTCGAACCCCGGCCACCACAAAAACATAAGTTAATTCAACAATAGTATTCATTACAAATCAATTGGAGATTTTTTTAAAAAAATATTTAGACGAGTTGAGTTTCAAAGATTCATAGAGTTAGGGTGTATATCTCAAAATTTGAAAAGCATTGACATAGATACTTATATATATATATATATATATATATATATATATATATATATATATATATATATATATATATATATATATTAAGGAACATAGATACTTATATTTATTAGGTAATGATCTCATCAAAAATAAAAATTAAATAATAATGTTTTTACGCAATGGTAAATATCAATAGAATCTACTCCTTTGGAATATGAATAATTTTCTTATCAATAGAACCGACTTTGAGAATCCGTGATGGTAATTAAATCATCACTCATACATAGGGATATAATTTCACATATTCAATACCTCAAATTTTCTAAAACCTAAATGATATATATATTGTTTGAATTGACAAACCTAAATGATATTTATACACCTCTAATTTCCTTACACCTATGCAACGCTTTATTTTCTATCTATCTCTCTCATCATCAACATAAAAGATCTATCATATCTCCTTTTCTATTTATATCTTAGTCAAAATGTTATTTAGTACATGAGTGTCCACAAAATATATTTCTTGTAATTGCCATCCTGTCCAGTTTTTTTTTCTGATGGTATGTTTTGCCAAGTGTTCTCTGCTTCAACCATATACTCAATTTTAGTACGATTAATTCCATGCTTCCCGGATGCCTATAAATACCTGTACGCACAACACCATTTCAATAACCAATATCCAAAGATTCCAAACTATATAGTATACTAGATAGTTATATTTTCTTTGATATATGAAGTTGGTTTAAATTCCATAATCATCGTTTCATACTCAAGCCTTACAGGTGATCTTAGTATAGTTTTTCTTATCATCTAGTATATGTCTTTGAAATCTTCAAACTCATAGCTATAGAAGTTTATATTTCTCCTCAAATCAAAGTCTATCACTATATAGATGAATTCATATGTATGTGTGTTTGTGTAGCATAGAAATTAGAAATTAGGGCAACACAGTGATATCTAGAATAAACCCCTAAAATACAGGTTAAGCATTAATCACAAAGGAAAATCTTCATCTACTTGTTAGATTAGTAATTGCAGAATTCTAGTAATTTCATTGAATTAATTTAAAATAGAATATAGGTTTAACCTAGTAATTGCAGAATTCTAGATCGAACTGGAGTTTTGACCATTGATTTTGTATCAAAATTTAGTTGATCATTGATTAAACAACTAATTGGAAATTCCAAAACATGCATCTTTTCTTTATCATTGATTAAACAACTAATTGGAAGTTCCAAATGATCCAGATTTTCAGAATTCTAGATGGAAATGGATTTTGAACCTCCCTTTTTAAAGATATACAACACCCTATTGGAAAAAAACCTTGGAGATAATTCAGAAAATGATTTATACTCTATGGTAGAGGGAAGTGAGGAACTACCTTTGATTGATCTTGAGAAGTTAAATCTTGAAGATCCTAAAAGAGAAGAGTGCATGAAAGAAATAAGTGAAGCTGCTAGTAAATGGGGTTTCTTTCAGATTATTAATCATGGAATTTCAAATGAGATTCTGGACAACATGATATCTGAGCAAAAGAAATTGTTCTATCAGCCTTTTGTGAACAAGTCATCTGCAGAAACTGTCTTTAATTTGTCTCCAAAAACATACAGATGGGGGAATCCATGTGCTACCAATCTAAGACAGCTTTCTTGGTCTGAAGCCTTTCATTTTTCTCTGACAGATATACCAAATATGGATCAACATGTAACTCTGAGGTCGGTTCTCTTCACATCTATTATTTTTTGTTTTTGAGAGGATCTACTTTTTGTTTTTATTTTTATATTTTGCAATATATACATATATATAGTCTCAGAAAAATACATACACAACTTTGGCGCAATTACTTATATACTACTCCCTCCGTTTATTTTTTAGTGTCGTTTCTTTAGATAATAATGGGTCCCTGAAGAATAGTCATTCTATAAATAAGATTGTAGCATCGTTAATTTTTTTAAATGAATTGAAGCCTAAAATCGACTATTGGTTGAAACCTAAATTTTGATTAAAGGATTTGGAGGCAAGTTGAAGAACGAAGTTACATCTTGATTAATTTGAAGTTGAAATTTTTTGCTTTGTATTACCAAAAAATGGTTTGTTATGGGAGAGATATAATGTATAAAAAAAGGAGTTTGTTGGAGAGGGAGTATAACAATTGTTTGTTATGAAAGAAAGATAAGAAATAATTTGATTGAAAAGAAAGGGTGTGTATTAAAAAAAAAATTATTCGTGAATTAAAATGAGGGTACAATAGAAAAATCACTCCAAAAATCTATTTTCTTAAATAATTTGGTGTTTAATTTTCCTATATCATAGTTCAACACATAAACTATTTATTCAATAAATATAAATAAAACCATTTCAATTTAAAATTAAACTGAAAAAATATTTAAACCACACGGTGATTAGTATAAACAAAACGAATAAAACAATACATAAATTTGATCATTTTCCCAATACATATTCCTAGACAATGTAAGACTTAATTGAGCCTAAATTATAGAAAAAAGTAGAAGAGTATCGTTAATAAATCTTCGAATTTACTCTTCTCACTTCTTAAATTGTTTCTTTTTTTCAACTTTTCAACTGTTCGATGGCCCAACGACAGTAAACTGTCGTTTGGCTTTCCCGCAGCAGTTAAGTGTCGTCGGCCTATCAATTGACTTGAGATCTTGGAGTGTACTCTTGTAAAGGTTTCAGGTAGGTTTGATCTTCCTTGACACATGTTTTAGTGGGTTAAATTCATATAGAGCTATGTTCTGGCTTTGACTTTAAATGGGCCCCACAAGTGGACGGTGGAATCAGACTCATCGGATTAGTCGGCTCTTGAGTTGTATATCAAGTTTTTAAAAAATTGTAGTTAAACACTTTTAAGATCAATTAAGCCGACTTAATAAGTGATTGAACCACTCTAGAAATTATCCAAGGGTGTTTAACTGTCGTTGGAAAATTGTTCAAAAAAAAAACTATCATTGGAAAAATGTTTTTAGATTATATTTAGACAATATCTACTACCGATGTGGAACTCAATTTTTTTTTATAGATAAAGTGAGAAAGTTATTATAAACTCACACACATAAGTAAAGATATCAGAGTTCGAACCCCGATCATGGTATCAAGTCTAACAATTTCACAAAGACTTGTGGATTGTGGAACTAGATTTTTTTTTTTTTGACATAGGAACTAGATTTTTATTCTCAATATACGGACACTATAGTGATATAATAATTTATTTTTGATAAACAAAATATTATTTATTTGATGGATGCCCTAATATGGACTTCCGAGTTCTGAAAGAGGTCCAAAATTGACCTTTGCCTTTTTAATATATTTTTTTTATAAAATATTACATGTGCATCTCTTTTTATATTATAAAATTGACTCTCTTTTTTAAAAATGATAAGGGTCAACCTTGGAATTTTTTTTATGTGGATAATAGAATGCCCCTAACTTTATTTACTATTTGATCACTTTTAGTCATTGGATTTGAACCTTAGCAAGTTTTTTTTTTTTTTGGGACAATGAAGAATAGATGTTTTAACTTATTATCACTGTATAAAATGTAACTAAGTCCATTACTATTGTGGATGACTTTCCTAGCTTGCTGACTTGTGATACACATCCATTTCCTTCGTTTGTTTTTAGAGAAAACATAAAAAATCTTCATTCATCTATGAGTTACATTTATCCGTGAGTATTACATTTGAAACCTTCCTTAAGGTTAAGGTTATAAAGTAAAATTTTTACCCCTTAGCTGACATCTCTTTGACAATTTGAATTTCATCTATTTTTTATGAAAATTGATGTATACACATTTGCTTAGGCTGAAAAACACATTTAAATTACTCAAATGCTCCTCAGCCGTTAACTGCCGAATTATGGAATTGGCTGCAGTTAACTATCGAGGAAAACTTCGGTAGTTAACTGCCGAAGAAACTTCAAACCTTTTTTTTTGTTGACAAAAACCATAAATTGTCATTATTAATATTTATTGATTTTGAATGTTTCAATCATTATTTTGGTACGTTTAAAACAATTGCAGTATTATACTTATGCATATATATCTTAATAAGAATAGCATTTAAATCAATGTAAAAATTAAGCATTTGAATATTGTTTTGCACATTACTTAAATAAAAATGATAATAAAAAAATCATTAAAATAATTGTGCACATTGATTTTTTTTTTTAAGGTATAGTATGTTGTTATATTTTCACCATTAAAATAATTGTGCACAACAATTTTTTTTATTTAAAGTAATTTGCAAAACAATATTCAAATGCTTAATTTTTACACTCATTGAAATGTTTTTTGAGGACTTAAATGCTCTTTATTTTTTTGGCCAAGATTTAAATGATATTCATATTAAGATATATATGCATAAGTATAATACTGCAATTGTTTGAAACGTACCAAAATAATGATTGAAACATTCAAAATCAATAAATATTAATAATGACAATTTATGGTTTTTGTCAAAAAAAAAAAACAGGTTTGAAGTTTCATCGGCAGTTAATTGCTGAAGTTTTCCTCAGTAGTTTACTGCCGAAGTTTTCCTCGGTAGTTAACTGCAGCTGGTTCCATAATTCGGCAGTTAACTGCCGAGGAACATTTGAGTAATTTACATGTGTTTTTCAGCCTAAGCAAATGTGTATACAACAATTTTATTTTTTATTGTATATTGCAAGGACAACAACTAATTTTGGGATATTGAAGAATCATAAATAAATCAAGCTAATCACAAAGTTAGGCACGATAGAGTAAATTATGGATTTTTGCTACTTTTGCATAGTTCATGTACATATCTAAAAATGACACATCAAGGTATAACAAATACATAGTTGTAATCCTCTAAAAGATGCAAATTTTTTAAAATGAAGCCTAAACTAGTGTGACACATTTGTGCACATTATTGTAAAAAAAGTTCATATTAGATGCATCCTATAAAAATATATATATATATATATCTAATTTCATGATACTTATGTGTGTAAATGCTGTTGTCATATGTAATTTTACCATGCCTTATAGAAGTACATACTTTGTGAGTATAGATCAAGCCTTGAAGCTTTTGCAACAAGAATGAATGCTCTTGCCGAAAACTTGGTGGAGATTCTTGCCCTCAAAGTGAATATGAAATCCAACCATTTTCAAGAGAATTACTTGCCAAAAAGTTCTTTCATTCGACTAAATAGATATCCTCCATGCCCTATATCTTCAGAAGTGTTTGGCCTCTTGGCTCATTGTGACACTAGTTTCCTTACCATACTCTATCAAGATAGTGTTGGGGGATTGCAATTGATGAAAGATGGAAAATGGATTGATGTCAAGCCTAATCCAAGTGCTCTAGTTGTTAATATTGGCGATTTATTTCAGGTTAATTTTCTTGATTTTATTTATGTCCTCTCATTATATCTTTTAAATTTGCAAATGTTACTTTTTTTCCCTATTCTAAATGACAAATCAAGTATATATAAATATATAAATAAAATATAATACAAGAGGTACTCCAGCCCTGTCTTGCATGATATTTTTTTTAAAATAAATATAATATTAGTATTGTTAATTTTTATGTTGAGAGGGACATGTCTTATAATAATGTCAAATATGTATGTATCTCCCATTTTCAGTTTGCACAGGGTAATGGGTACAAAACCCTCCAAATTATTAATATAATAGTCCAATATAGAAACACAGAAAACCAGAGATGAGTTTGTTGGGGGGTGGGGGGACTCCTCTTCTTATTATTGTCTAACACTGTATTTCTGAATAAAAATCTTTTGCTTGGTGATCATTTTGGGAGATCTCCTGTATACCAGCATTTAAATTAATTGTTATTTTAGAAAATGAAAAAAAAAAGTTTCATCTAATCTAATTTTCCAATGATATCGAACCTAAGAATATATTCTTCAATTTCTTCTTCAAAAGGTAGTGTTATATATGTAGATCATGTTTATACATTTTTATGTTAATTAATATACAAAAAAAATACAATTATTTAATATTATTTATTATTTAGATACGATAAAATTAATTTAATGTAATTTAATAATAGTGTATCGAACATTAACCTTGGCTCTTAAACATTTGGTTGAGTGAGAATTGCCCTTCTTCATAAATTCATATTCAAGTTTCATCTATTGATACATTGCCTCACTCCTAAGACTAGATATATGAAGTGTAATCTGAGTAGTCTAACAATGGTGACATGATAGCATGTGACCCAATGAAAATTGGATAGACTATCACATTATATTAAATTTTTATATTACGTTCAACTCATTTTTAGAAAACTGACTTTACTTTCACTTATAAATATATTGTCACATCGTACATTTTCCGATGTACAACTCTTTACTTATCTCAATATCATAGCAAATAACGTTATATTAAATATAAGTTTATATACATGCATGATATGATATTGACTTTCAATTATATGGTGAACTAAGTTAATAGATAACAGGCTTAATAGCAGTTTTAGCCCCCTAACTTTTTCAAAGTTGCGATTTTGGTCCCCTAAAAAAAAAACTACAAAACCGCCCCTAAGTTTTGCACCTGTGGCAGTTTTGGCCCCCAAGGCCAATTTTGACTCGGTCTACACTGACGTGGCACCCTAAGTGAGGTGCCACGTGTTATTGTTTTATATATTTTTTGGCCTTGGAGGCCAAAACTGCTACATTTGCAAAACTTAAGGGACGATTTTGTAGTTTTTTTTTAGGGTGCCAAAATCACAACTCCGTGAAAGTTAAGGGGCGAAAACTACTATTAAGCATAAATAATACAAGTCAACAGCAGAAATATTACATCTATGTATTTTTTTCTCAACAGCCAACACTATCATTTATGTATTTTCAATCATCGTGGAAAAATTAAACTTCAAAAGAGAAAAAGTTGGGATGAGTTGCAAAATAACTTTAAAAGACATCCATTAATTACTTTAAAAGAAATAAAAAAAGTGGTTTTTTTTTGTCCAAAACCAAAAGG
>Ga0228711_1010115_pt1 | contig 12516 bp, 9 predicted proteins | sample MedpolnodulmetaG_2_FD_177996 | JGI IMG/M metagenome (GOLD analysis project Ga0228711, IMG submission 177996) | Root nodule microbial communities from Medicago polymorpha collected in Santa Monica, California, United States - brown nodules | ecosystem: Host-associated > Plants > Roots > Nodule...
AATTTTAGGTAGAATATTGTTCACCACTTCTAGTACAACCATGTGATCTGAAAAAGTCACTCAACTGTGATTCTTATATTTTGTCAATTTATCTATATATAAACAAAACTCAATCAAGCGTGTATTCCGATTTTCTACGAACACTAATAACACAAATCGTAATTTCTTTACACTTTCCTTTTTTAACTCATTCTTCATCTTCATAACTTTCATTTTCATTTCTCTCTCTTATATACAAGTTTAGTTTATTCGGTTTTAGGATTTGATCGTAATTTCGAATTGGAAGGTGTTCAACAATGGAGTCTGGGAAGTTGATCGGGTTTGTTGGATTGGATGAATTAGGATTACAGATGGCGTCTTCGCTTCTTCGCCATGGATATTCTCTTCAAGCTTTCGAGGTTAATTTTCTCTCTTTTTTCTTTCCTACAAATCGGAAGCACGGATACGGACACAGACACCGGACACGACACATATACTGACACACCGGCACGGCTAATAATTTGAAAAAATCACATAATTTAGTGTAATTACAAGTGTCGGTGTCGTGGACACGACATGTGTCCGACACGAGACACGTGTAATTCGAAGACTATCCGTGCTTCATAGGAATAAAATAATAATTCAGGTTCTGTTCTTTGAATTTTTGAATGTTGATTCTGAATTATAAATGCTGAAAGTTGCTTTGAATGTTCTGTGTGAATTTATAATTGCAGAAAGTTTTTGTACGAGTGTTGTACGATTCTGCTCTTAATCTTAACTATTTGACGCTATTATTACACACACCAATTTTACTTGGATAATTTTGACTTTTTTTTTGCTTATGAAATGATGTACATGCATTAAATGATCCTTGTCGCACTAGTTTAATTGATATTCATTGCTGATGTATGGAAGTTTTACACAAACTTAAAACACATAAGTTTAACATGTCGTCGTCAACCACTTCACACATGCTAATTCACAACTTAAGTAAATAATTACCCTCCGAAATTGTAAGTTTTGGCAATTACCTCCATGAAATTAACAAAATGTCAATTACCTCCTGAAATTGCACAACGTTAATCAATTTATCCTCTCTGTCAAATTTTTCTGTGAGTCAACCTGACGTTTTGCAAATACTCCCTGAAGTTTTGCACTTATGTGCAAAATATCACCCAAATTTAAAAATTTATATATTTTTTTTCTTATCTTTGACTCAAAAGATATTAAAGACAAACCATTAACAGTTAACTTTAATATTCAAGATTACAATAATAATATATCCTCTAAAGAATTTGGATAATACATTCTGTCTATAACACACATACATTTCTTAGTAATTCCCATTGACGATGACTCAACTAGCAGAGGTACCTTCTAGATCTAAGTTGGCTTTCTTCTTTGGTGCCACATAATCCTTGAGATATTTGGATGATTTTACTATGTTCCTTTTGGCCCGTATTTGAGATAAGAGTTCATCATCTTCAGCTTGCAGTCCTTGGTCGTCTGTCTCAGGTCCTTGATCCATAAAAATAATGCAGAATTAATAACTTCATATTACTTTAGCAAAATGCATGTTTAGTTCAATTTTCAAGATAGAATAATTTTATTCAAACTTATCTTAAGAAACTGCTAGAATATAAATGAGGAATGAGTGTCTCTAGCTTACTTTGTTGTGAATTGGCGTGTCTCTATTTAAATAAGTCATAAGTTATGGACTATTGAACAAGCAAATGGCATGACAGAAACAAAATAAAATAACAAACTCTTTTAAGAATGAAAGAGTCAAGTATTAAAGTTAACTGTTAATTGTTTGTCTTTAATATATTTTGAGTTAAGGATAAGAAAAAAATATAAATTTTCAAGTTCGGGGGGCATTTTGCACGTAAGTGCAAAACTTTTGGGGGGTATTTGCAAAATGTCATGTTGACTAACAAAAAATTTGACGGAGAGGGTAAATTGTTTAATGTTGTGCAATTTCAGAAGGGTAATTGACGTTTTGTTAATTTCGGGGGTAATTGACGAAACTTACAATTTCGGAGGTAATTGCCTATTTACCCACACAACTTTGACCGTTAATATATTTAATTATCTAAATTAAAAATTAATATTTTGAAAATATTTGTTGAGACAAATCAAACAACATCTTTTTTTTTTGTCTGGTAGTCTAGTGGTTGGAGCTCACGCAATTAAATGTGGAGAAGTGGGGTGTCCGAGGTTCGAACCCCGGCCCCTGCATAAATTATGCAATGTCCCTGCCAATTGAGTTAAGCTCACGGGGACAATCAAACAACATCTTAAATACTAACTTTTGTATTTATATATTAGTTAAAAAATATTGTCAAAGTAAGTAATGTGAATAATGCACATTACAAAATTGCGACATATATTTTAAAATAGATGATGTATATCACAAGTAGGAAACTTTGCTCATAAATGACGTTAACGTTAGATAAATCATAAATGAGTAATTTACCTTGACAATTTATATAAATCAACTCAATAAAAAATAAATTGAAACAGTTATTTTTAATTTTTATACTATTCATCTTAACATAATTATCAGTTTTAATATTTATTTTTTAACCCTCAAAAATAAAAATAAAATATTAGGATTACATCTCTCAAATGGTTGAAAGCAAAAAATGTATGCTTTCCTTTCGATTATCATATGTGATGGCAGCGTCCCTTTGTTTGTTTGGAGATTGATTGATTTGCTCTTATTGTTTTCCGTTTCTGTTTTGATCGGAACTTTGTTGTAACTTTGTTTTGTTTCCTTTGACACTTCTTGTGTTAGGGGTACAAAACTTTTGTTAATATATCTCATTTTGGCTTGTTAAAGAAAAAATAAAAATATTAGGATATTGAGTTTGTAAATTTAAATTTTAAAATTAAATTTAATACACTGTCGTATAAAGCTTTCGACAAAGTCCACCTCATCAAATGAATGACTTTGTAATGTAACTGACAATGTAAAAATCTTTCTATTGTCGGCACATTTCATTTCAGTTATAAGATTTTACATTGATTCTAAAATATTTTTATTAAATGAATCGAGACTATATATTTATATAACTTAATTAAATAAAATTATGTTATATTACTTTTATTTTGAATTATTTAAATCCGTACACAAAATCCCCCTAAAAAAATCTGTACACAATCAAATATTTTTATTCATTTTATTATAACAAAATATTTATTTTTAAATAAATAATGTAATATTCAAAAAATACTAAAAAAATTGTGAGAGTGGTAATTAAGGATTAAATAGATCTTTTTTACTTTTTTTGTACAAACTTCTTTTTGACTTTTTACTTAAATACAAAAATAGAAAAGGAATAATGAAAAATTATATATGTTTTTTCCTTTAAAAATAAAATTATAGGCTTTAGGTTCATACACTGCTCTCTCTTAAAAAAAAGGTTCCTCGTTATTTGTCCTGTTAATTTTATGAAAACATTTTCTATTTTCATTTCTTAAAATAGGAGGTACTTTTGTTAAAAAAAAAAAGACAAGGAGGTATTACACTCTTGAAGTGAACAATTTGTGTACAGTATTTTGGAAACAATAAAAATGGCAAAAACTTGTTTTCAAAAATGCATAATCTGTTCCTTCAAAAAAAAAAATGTACAATCCGTAATTAGCATTTCATCTTTTCCCCATCACAATTATTTATTTCAAGAGTCGCAGATATTCTTATTTGCAAGTTAAAATGAACACGAATTTTAGAAAATAAAAACAAAAGATATTTTCGCAAAATAAACAAGACTTCAAATGGTTCCTATGTAATTGTGTTCAACTTAAATTTTTTTGCCCGTCTTTGACATGACAAGATACATAATTAGATGGCTGCGACTGCTTAAATTTTCAAAAAATAAACAGAGGTTAGGTCTGTGTTAACTTATTAATCAATTTTTATTTGCGCAACCTCTTTATTAATTTAATAATAGAAAAAGGTAATGAAGATTCATAAATCATAATATCATTTTTTTTTGGTCAAGAATCATAATATCATATTTATAAGCTCCAAAAGTTACCACACCCAGCATATCGGAAAAACTAAGTCCCACATAGACTAATGATAAGGCCCGACTAGTTTATAAGGAGTGACATCCATCACCTTACAAGCCGGTCTTGTAAGGTTGAAATAGGTACAACCCACAAATCTAAGACGACACACTCACATCTAACTTGTAAGGCTCTATGTGGAGGTCAAAACTAGTTTATTATACCATCTTATAAGCTTGTTTGGCAAAAAGAGTTTGGTAAACAAACTTTTTTCACTAGATCATAACTTTATTTGGAGGTCAAAAAGCTAGTTTATTATACCATCTTATAAGCTTGTTTGGTAAACAAACTTTTTTCACTTGATCATAACTTTATTTCGAGATGCTACTTGAAGAAGCTTATTGCTTTTTATACATATAATTTTTGTGCAAATCCTTTCCTTTTGTTGGTTACCCCAGCTTTCACCTTTCATGTATCTGTGTGCTTCACCTTTAAATAAACCTTGGCAGAACAGTATAAATTTGTCTACGAATGAAAATTTGATTTTCAAAATAATTAATTTATAAGACCTTCAAATCATGGCTTCAAATGTCCAAGAACTTACTGTTGAGGTTACACTAAACTTGAATCACAAAGTTAATGCAAATGCTGTTAAGCTTTTAGTTGTCAAGGGTGTAAATTGAATGAGTATCTTGACGATGATAATATCATAGAATGTGGTAAGAAAAATGTAATTGCTTTCTAGCAAAATAATGTTATTGATTTCTTGTCAGGCAAGCGGTACTTACCTGCCTGTGCCAATAAATCAGACATTCTGTATAATTATTTCTTCCGATTTGTCTGTGCTTCTTCAATATCGTTAGACTTATATTTTGACAGCAACTTTATGTTTACTTTAAAATTAATTAATTGAAACAAATTTTCCTGTAGATAAGTGATGCCATTATAAAGGAATTTGTAAAGCTTGGAGGAATTAAATGTGAAAGCCCTTTGGAAGCGGGGAAAGGTGATTGATATTTCAGCTATATTGGTTGATTGTTTCGTAAACCAAAGTTATTCTTTACACTGTTTGAAATCCTTTACCATGGTTTGTTGAAGTAGGCCATTTGAAATTGACATAAAATAATTGTAAGATATGATACAAATTTCAAAATTTATGTGCTTTTAATATCTTAAAATCAAATGCTAGATATGAACATGAACTGCATATATATCATTTGAGGGGCCAGAAGCACTTGCATCATTTGCAAGCTAAATTTTTTCTAATGCAGACAGAATATTTGTTTTATGCGTGGCCATAACCAACAAAAGCTGAATCTTGTATGCATGGACTAGTTGGAGAATTTCCCAGTGAATTTCTAAATTGAATCACTGTTAGACTGGAAACTAAATAGTTCAATTGATTTCAGATGGAATATTTTCTAAAAAAAATATTACGTATTACTATTATGATTTCATAGAGTAAATCTTATAGAAAACTTGTCTCTCCTAAAATCAATCCTTCTCTAGACAGCATATTACGATTCCTATTACGTTTAGCAGATTGGAAGTTACTGAATGAAAGAAAAGATCACTAGGGTTTTGAACTTTTTTCAGGTGAACATCTGTATTGGAAACAACCTGCTTTTCCATATTTTAAGTTTCTTTGAGCCCAGACTTTCATTATGTTACCTGACTTTGCAGCTAATTACTAAACATCATCTAGAGAAAGATAAGCCTTAGATTAAATATTACTATTATAACTGGGTTGTCATCATAGCCAAAACAATGAATGAAATATTGTTTCCGTCATCACCTCCACTAATGCATATCTTTTTCTCACTTGCAGGGGTAGCAGCTTTAGTTGTCCTTATATCTGACACGAATCAGATTAATGATCTGATTTTTGGAGATGAGGGTGCTTTGAAAGGTCTGCATGGAACTTTTGGACATTAGACATTATTTATTTTTCAGGATCTTGGTTCATGTAAAAAATAATCATTTTTTTGAATATGCAGGTTTAACACCAGATACCGTTCTTATACTTCGTTCAACCATACTACCATCAGCTCTCCAAAAACTGGAGAAAGATCTGGAGGGTAACATATACCTTCCTTGTTTTTGGATAATTTAAATGCTTGGTTCTTTGTAAAAGGAGTTCCTAAAAAATCACGCGTATTCTTTTCATAATGTATAATTAGCCAGTTGATGCTTTTAGCAGTTCTCATGTTAGGTGAACATTTGAGGATATGAAGCTATCAGATTTTTTTGGGTCAAGATATGCATATGTTAATACTGTTATATGTTTCCTATAGCTGAAGTCAAACAACATTAAGGTCGACAACCGAACCGAGTCTGTATAGTGAGGAGGGAATGAATAATATGGGGGGCATGAGAAAGTTTACTTTTGTAATTGGGAGTTTAGAGGGAACACTCTGAGTTGATAACATTGTCTCTACTTTCCTTGTATTTCTTTCTTTTCATATATCAATTCACAAATACAGATTTACTGATAGGAATTCCTTACCATTTTCTCAAATATATCAACTATATCCATTGCATGCTCAATGTACATGTATTCTGGAACGATTTACTGATAGGGGTTTACTGGCCAAAAGTAACTGTTTATTTATCCTGTAGAAACTCAGAAGATAGCCTATGTTGTCGACGCATATGCCTCTAATGGGAGGTCTGATGCTTTAAATGGAAAAGTTACTGTAAGTTATTGTCTTAAGATTGTTATATTTATCATACGTTGCATGTCTTGTCGACTAAGAATAAAGTTCCAGCTTTTGATCAATTGCTTAACTATCATGTCTTCTGTCAACTGTTTCTGCTTGTACTACATAGATTGTATCATCTGGAAGATCAGATGCCATTGCAAGAGTACGTCCTCTTCTTTCGGGTAAAGTTTAGACGTGTTTGGTTATACAATATACAAATATGATATGCCTTGAAGATAACTATCTTTGTTTTAATATTATATATATTTTTTTCCTTCTTCATATTAGTTAATATTTTTTATTTGTTGACAGCAATGTGTGAAAAGCTGTTCACTTTTGAGGGTGAAATTGGTGGCGGCAGGTGCACTCTCTTTCTTGCTCTTGCTAAAACTGTTTTTTTTTCATTATGAGAAAATCCTTAAATGCGCCAGTTCTATATGTTCATGCCTTGCAGAGCCCCCCACCCCCCAAACAGTGTTGAAAAATTACATGCTTCATGATTTACTTAGATAGTAATCCTAAGATACTTTATATCGTTGAAGTTACTGTTATACTATTTTGTGTTATGTCGGGTGTTTTTAATTTTAAAATATTTACCACTCCTTTTCATTGCAGTAAGGTTAAAATGGTCTCTGAATTGCTGGAAGGTATTCATTTCATTGCTTCTGTGGAGGCTCTTTCTCTTGGTGCAAAAGCTGGAATTCATCCATGGATAATCTATGATATAATTTCCAATGCCGCTGGAAATTCATGGTATGCTTTTAGTCAATATTATACAGCTAACTTCACATTAAGCAAATTCTTGCATACACACGTACAGTTGTTGATGCTTTGGACTACATTTTTTTATCTATTTATTTGAAAATGAAGTTTTTTGAAGGCAGGTAGAGTGACTAAACAATAATTAAAAAGGAGGCTTTCTTGTATCACAAATATTCTTCGATGCCTATAAACTAAAATCTTCTAGTTTCTGCACAAATAGAATGCTGATAATTAAAATGTGCCATGTATAATTTTGTTCAAATATTCTCTAATTGCAACCCCTCCCTCTCAATTATCGGAAGGTAGTGATATTTCATTTATTTTGTAGGGTATTCAAGAATAATGTTCCACTTTTGTTAAAGGGAGAGGTTAAGCGTCAAATTCTAAACACTTTGGTTAAGGAAATGGTAAGATGTTTAGAATCAGAAGTAATTAAATATTCATATATTTATATATTCTGCGTTTTAACTTGTCTTGTGTACTTTAAATTGTTTTTTTGCTGATCTCTTTGGGAGGAAACTTTTTGAATGGGAATTATCTATTAGATTAGATATAAAACAATTGGTACAGAGAAAATTATCAAAACATGATCCAACTCTAATGTCTAAAGGTATTTACATAATATACACTAATCCATGATACTATTTCCTAAATTAAACTATATTACAACTGGATTATACTTGCCAATTTATCTCTGTATACTTTGTCTTATCCTGCTTGAATTATGAGCAATGCCAATGATTGTTTTGCTGTCGCACAATAGCTTTATAGGAGCTTCACAACCTATCTTCAAGCCTGTTTATTTTAGCTTGTTTATAAAAAAAAACTCTTTAAATAACAACTACTTTTTAGATTTTTCTGTATGTTTGTTTCAACTTCTAGAAATAGTCAGAATGTGAAAAAAAATCTACGATCTTCTAATTATAATGAAAAACTGTTTTTGTTGGAAATTCTGCCTTAATTGCGGTCCGCCCCTAGTTGCCTAAATTGCGACCTTTGGTTAGCCTTAATTGCAGCCTCCAACACCTTCACTGTGTTGGCTTTGAGGGGGTGGATTTAGTCCCACATCGGATAGATAGAACTCTTGAGAAGAGTTTATAAAGAGGAGGCACTCCTCACCTTACAAGCCGGTTTTGTAAGGATGAGTTAGGCCCCAACAGTTTTCAGTAGCTTCTTAAATTAAAAATTGTATTAATTTTGTTCTTGTTATCAACATTACTGTTTTGTTTGTTTACAGTAGCACATCTTGCTTTTGTTATTCTTTTCTAAACATTTCTCGATGGCAACTGAATTTGCTTTTATTCCAGGAAACAATTTTGGCTATGGCCAAGTCACTTACTTTTCCACTTCCACTTTTGGCAACAGCTCACCAACAACTTATTCATGGTACTGAATCCTGTAAACTACGCACTCCCTCTGGATTTTATTATAAGTCGTTTTGTCATTTTCACACATATTAAGAATGTGGTTAATTTTGTATTGGGAAGAGAAATTATGAGTAATTTTACAAATTTATGCCTAATTAATGACACGAGAAAGAGAAATTAAAAGAATTGAAAGAAGAGAGAGTAATAAATAATAAAGGGTATGATACGAAAAGAAACGGTGATGTTTCATTGGTATTGTAAAGTGACATATAATAAAACACAAATATTTTTTTCCAAAGTGACATGTAATAAAACATGGAGGGAGTAGTACTCATCTGCTGTCAAGTTTATAAAAAGAAACCCATCTACAGCTGACATGGTTTAGCAAATTCTTTTTTTCAGGGGTTTCACATGTTTGTCATGAAGATAATGATGACACAGCACTAATTAAGGTTAATTTCGTTATACACCTGTAGTGAATTTTTCTATGCTGTTAGAAATATTGTAAATAGAAACATTATGGGCTGATTTTTTCTTTTATATTATTATTATTACTATGTAATTACTGTAATCATAGTTCCTTGTGATTGTCTTTATTATATCCTTCGTGTGTTATTGACACAGATTTTATCATATGCCTTTTGTTTCTGTTATCTTTCAACATTAACATTTTTTTTCTTCTTCATTATCATGACAGATTTGGGATAAAGTTTATGGCGTGAAAGTTTCAGATGCTGCAAAAGCAGATGCATATAAGCCTGAGAAACTTGCATCTGAAGTCATTACAGCTTCTGAGAGTAGGAAGCGGGTTGCTTTTATTGGCCTTGGGGCTATGGGATTTGGCATGGCAACTCAGTTGGTCAAATCAAATTTCTCCGTTTTCGGTTATGATGTAATTTCTCTCTATGGGATCTTAACCTATATTGCATTAAACAAATGTTATATTTGCTTTACAAGTTGATAATGGTATCATATAAGTTAGTTGGTGGCTTTATTAATCAATGATTCAAATGTTTGTCCACATCATCAACCAAATTAGTATTAATAAGAAATTTCCCATTTTCTATTAGGAATCAGAAAATCAAAAGTCAGGTCCAAGATTAATCTTTTGGAGGCACATAGAAGTTTAGACATGAGTTGTTTTTGAAGTTTACTTTGTTTGTATTTCTTGATATAGATTTGAATGAAAATAATGAGTAATCATTGATGAGGTACTAGTATTTTAACTTAAGTGGTAATCATTAAGAAAAGACCAAATGAAGTGGCAACGTGATATGCATCAGAATTAACGATTCAAATTAAAGCTGATCTTAGCCGTGATGGACAACCACTGATTCTGACTAAAGCTGGTTTTAACTTACCCTGTTTATCATGATTGTTGGAATGTGTGATTGGTTTCATATATCTCTTTACTTCTTACCTGTTTATGTGATTGCAATTTGTATACGGTCTAGAATTTAGACGTTAATGTTAACATCAAATTATTTATTGAATATCATGGGTTTAAAGTTGAATGACCACTAAAAGCATTTCAAATCCTTATTTTTATTTTTACATATAGGTGTATGAACCAACTCGAGTCCGATTTTCAGATGCTGGTGGCTTTGTTGGAAACTCTCCAGCTGAAGTGAGTAAAGGTAAATTTATACATGCCATACTATGTACCTAAACAAATTGGTACTCACCTATTGAGCTACAAATGGTCTAGTACAGTATTGAATAATAAGATGAATAAGTAAGTGACTTTTCTTTCCCTTGTGTAGAAGTAAAAAGGTGACACTAGGAATTGTTTTCAACTGTATCTCATCTAAATGAAGTCAAACTTTACCATATTTTGCAAAACTAATGCTGTGATGAATTTCAAAACTAATGGTATCCAAGTTCACTTGTCATATCGTTGCATATACCAATTGCAATTTCTTTCCCGGTCACCATCCATGCTCAACAAGGTAAAATTAAAAGAGAAATGATATTTGTACAACCATTTTTGGGACAACCTTTTTCCCCCTCTTCTTAAAAACAATAGAGAGAGAAAGAGGAAGAGAGAGAGAGAGTAAGAACACTGTGAGTATGAGAGAGAGAATTGTCCCAAAAGTTGTTACAAAATGGCTGTACAAATGTCATTTCTCAAATTAAAATCAGATTAGTTTTAAACGTAGAGTTTAGTGAGATAAAATTTATAGCATTCAGCAATCAAGAGACAAATTTGTTGCAAGCTTCAATAAATCAATCATAGATAATAACTTATCATCATTTCATTGTGTACTAATGTTGCCACAGAAAGTAGGCCGATGAACCAGCCTGTTTTATTTGGAATCTGATTATTTTTAGGATCAATAATGCCCTCAAGGGTTCTTGTACTATTTATGTAATCTTGGTTTTGTATATGTCCATTTTGTCTAACTAGTTATTAGGGTGATATTCTCAATGAGCATTTAATATGATTGATACAAGCTGCCTGCATTAACGATAATGAAGAAACAAATGGGAATATGATAAAATTAAACTTAAATAGATTTGTTATAAGAATCAAGAAATCCTACGTAAGCTCTAAGAGCGCAGAATGATCTGTTGCGGTAATTAGTAATTAGCTGTGTGCATGAGCACATGATAGATGGGTTGTCTGTGCCAAGTATTGAACCCGTTTGTTTATTTTTGTTTTAAATGTATGTTTTTAATTCTTTCTTTTTATGTAAATGACTTTTCTAGATTCATAGAAATAAAAATATGTCAACCAATCTCAAGTCCTCCACACCTACCAGTTATTCACACATATTATTGCTTCCAGATGCTGAGGTTCTCATAATCATGGTCGCAAATGAAGTTCAAGCAGAGAATGCTTTATATGGAGAACATGGTGCTGTTTTAGGTGCGCACGTGTATCTCGATAGCCCCTATTATGATTCATCTTTTTAACTCTACTAATCCTTCTTTCTGCACTTTGTAGTTCTTCCTCCGGGTGCAACTATCATTCTCTCTTCTACAGTTTCTCCGGCATATGTGAGTCAGCTAGAGCGTAGATTGCATAGTATGTTACTACTCCGTTCTGATGGTTATCTAATGTGTATTATATTTCAGAATTTCTTTTTTACTTTCCTCTTTTATGCAAGAACAATTGAGTTTTGGGATTGTCAACTCACAACTGTTACAATTGGGCTTGAATTTTTATGACTGAATCATGTGACATGCAGGTAGAAGGAAAAGTAAATCACAATGTTTATTAGCCTAGTTGTAAATCGAATAAATTTGTAACGATAAAAGTAGGAGGCAAATTCGTTTAACTCAATAATTGGGTAAATATTTCTGGCCACGTAGACACGAAGGCATGCCATGTTTTAGAAAATCTTCAAGAGATTAATGTTAGCCTCTGGCTTATTGGTGTCATGCAAAATGGATAAGTATACCATCCTGTCAGCTTATATTTTCGATTAATTACAATTGTCCCCTCCCACTTGTGAATACCCTGAAGACCTGAGTGAACAGAAATAGACTGTTTTAATTATCCCAGTATGACACACATAAGTTTGTATTGTTACAAATCATAGATTAAAACTTCTGGACATTGGACACTCCTCATCTCTAAAACATGGTTTGATGTAGTTATATTTAGTGTCAATACCTTGATTTGATGCACTTGGTTAGGAGTTCAATGGTAATGCTTAAATCTCTTAAGGCGATTTGTGTATGTTTGTTGT
>Ga0228711_1010118_pt1 | contig 12513 bp, 4 predicted proteins | sample MedpolnodulmetaG_2_FD_177996 | JGI IMG/M metagenome (GOLD analysis project Ga0228711, IMG submission 177996) | Root nodule microbial communities from Medicago polymorpha collected in Santa Monica, California, United States - brown nodules | ecosystem: Host-associated > Plants > Roots > Nodule...
TGTGGAAGGAACCTGTATAATTTCTTTGTGTCTTTCTTCTCTCTCTCTCTCTCTCTCTCTCTCTCTCTCTCTCTCTCTCTCTGTTTTATCCGCTACAATTAGATTTTGATTATCACTTCAGAAGCTGAACTCTATCTGCTTCTGATCAGTGACTTCAGTAGGAGAAAAAAAGAAAAAGCAAACACAATTCAACCCCCCCTTCTTATGTTTTTCTAACCTTCACACTCCCAGGTTCCAAGCCAATACCACTAGGCCAACGCAAGTGGGTTATTTGCAGTAGGAGTTGAACCCACGACCTTGTAGGCGTGTTAACTCCTTTCCAACTAAGTCAATCTTCATTGACCAAAACCTTTTTTTTAACATCAAATTAAAAGAAATCAATTTATTAAATAAGAGGTAAACAAAATACAATAGTACTAGACACACAATCATAAATGAAATACAAGTAGTACTTTACCCATTCAACCTAATCGAACCACCTCCAACCAAAACCTCCCCCTAATTCCTAGGTTTATCCAAGAATACAATCTAATGGATGTATATGATCCACTCCTAAAATAAACAAGGTATTTTTGTTGTAATGGGATTGAGTTACCCTTGTACTACTAGTAATGAATTTGATATAAAAAACAATACAAACAAGCAATACTACCCTAGAACCAGCAAATAACAAGGAACAAAACAAAAAGAACAAAAAACATCCAAAAGCAAATGCGAAAAGAGAACAATTTTGAATAGCCGACCAGTGATCGAACCACGCCAGAACCTACTAAAGGTAGAAAAACTAGTGATACCCAACTGATAAGGGGGCGACATCAAATAGACAACCACTTAGAACCAAACAAAAAAAGAACTCTGTCACTACCAACCACATAGACCGCTATCGGCCCCAACAGAGGACAAGTTCCATTAACCACTCATGACGAGGATAAGGAATACCATAACACCTACCAAACAACCACTTCAAGTAAGAGAGTATGATCCTCTCTACGGCCAATTTCTCCATGTCCACATCTTTCTCATAAAAGATTAGGTCATTACGAGACTTCTAAATGGACCACACGACAAAATATCATACCAATATTAACCCTGACCTAATTCTAGGCCTATCCCCTAGAGATCCAAAAACAACGAAGAGACTAAACAGATGTAAGGGTAGAACTAACTCTCATCCTAGCCACCTACCGACCCTATACCAAACCCGAGAATATTAATCATAATTTAATATTAATTTTATATCATAACCTTTAAAATAATAGAACCATCATTTTGATTATTCAATTCCAAAAATTATAAATTTTACAAAATTTTATTCTGTGTATCACTTTAGGGGCATCGGTTGGGACCCGATGTGAAAAGTTGGTTTCAACCGATGTTAAATGTCATTTCTATAGTAGTGAACCAAGTTCAAACCTAGACTAAAATAATTTTTGACACGCAGTTAATTTTCGGTCAAATTTCAAATTATCAAAACTAATTTCTCGTGAAAATCGTAGGGTTAAGACCTAACTTTTGGTTATGTAATACTGTTGCAAATATATAAATTACCAGCTATATATAGCTGAAAAGCAGTAAAGAAATGTATGAATTAATAGACAGCAGTGAGTAGCTAGCAGAGGATGTCATGTGTGTGAGACTGTGAAATGTGATGCTGTGCTGTCTCTGATGCAGACCCAAAAACCTCTCCAAAGTATAATGTAATGTGAAATATATGCTCTTTCGTCGCGAATCACGGGGTTTGTTCCTCCTTATCTATATTTACAAATTAAAACACTGTTTTGTTTCAATATTTTAATATCATTTTTCATATATATTATTATATCCACTTTTGTTTTCTTTTGATTTTTAATTAGATCTAGGCAGATATATATTTATTGTTTATTACTTGGCATACATAATATTATTATAGACTTCTAGTATCATATATATCATCGGAGTTCAATTGCAACTTATGCTGAAAGAGACAAAAAACTCAAATTCACTTTCAATACAATACATATCAACATTAATTAGTGTATTTCTTATTCTTTTGAAGTCTATAGACTATATATGTAACTTTATATTGCCATTTTTCTGAATATATTATACTATTCGTTCATCTTTTCAGTGTCTAGATGATATGAATATATGCAAGTAATGAAACTTTACATTCATATAATTTTGCTCATTAATTTGTGTTGTAGTACCAAACCCGAAAAATAAAGTTGTGATGTAGTAGATAATCTTTCTTTTTGAAAAAAAAATAACATATATAATAGATGATCTTAATAAATATAGGGGAAAAAAGTATAATTTTTCCCGAAATAATGGATGAAAACAAAATATTTCCTTTTAGAGTCTTACACTTTTTTTTTTTTGAGGGAAGAGTCTTACACATTTATATCCATCAGGCCTAATTTTTGTATATACTTTCCTCTCTCTATGTGTGTATATATTCTTCAATTCCTTTTTGGTTCAAAAAGAGTGCATTTTGGTAGATGGCAAAACAATACGTACCTTTTTCATTCCTCACTCGTGCGTGACCGTGTGGAGCATCTTCTTTGCATGCATGGATCGTGCATGACCCATCTCAACAAAGGCATGGAAAAGGAAATCGCTTTTCATTTTCTATCAATCACGAGGTTCTTGATAATAGTAGGTTCTGTAACTCCAGCATATATGTCAACTTTATCATCGTGCATGGTGGCATTGGAGTCTCACCATTAATTCTCATCCCTAACTACCCAAAACCGGAGGATTTTTTAAAAATCAAATAAGAATTTTAATAAAGAAACGGAGCAAAGTACAAGGGGTATTAGACCCATCAAAGAGATAAAATACAAATAGTACAAAACCCGTCCAAGAAACCAAGAACAATAAAGAACACCTTCCCAAACCACCCTAAGACTCCACATGTTACCTCAAGATACAATCGAGAGCGTTTGAGAACCACTTGGGTTGATTTAATGGTGTTGATTTGAGACTTTTGGGTATGCTCTTCTCAAGGTCTTGTGTTCGATTCTCCCTGGTGTTAATTTTGATGGGTTAAGTCCATATAGAACCTTGCTCTAGCTTCAATGAGGCCCACACAAGTGGACATTGGGATTGGACCTCTCAGATTAGTCAGTCATTGGACCAATACCGAGTGATAATTGCTCTTTTCCCTTTCAAAAGTGTTCATTCTTTGAAAAATGACCAGCATGAGTTAACTCACATAGGCACTTTTAAAATCGGTGAATAAGTAAAAATAAAAGGGAGAAAAGCAATTTCCTACCGAGGTTTCCAATTAAAAAAAATACCATTTGTAAAATAAACATGTAGCCCATATATTCCCACCTATAAACCCCTAGGATTTCGATTTTCATGCCTGGTGGAGTAACCCGCCTCTTTTCATCGGTTATTCTACTGAGAAAAGCGACTTCCAACTATAGAATTTGCCAAGTTTGTTAATATTCATCTTGACATATAGTTGGATGTCATTGAATTGAAATCAACTACTTTAAATCTATAATGTTGCAATGTGGTTTAAGATGTAAAAGCCTAATTTGATTTTCATGCCTGGTGGAGTAATATGTCTCTTTGTATTGGTTATTCTACCGGGTAAAACGACTTCTAACTATAGAATTTTCCGAGTTTGTTAATATTCATCTTGACATATAGTTGGAAGTCATAATAAGTTTAAGCACGGCAACCACGAGTTTTCTTCTCCAAACGCGAGTTTTGATATTTTTTGTGATGTTTGTTAGAAATAAAACGTTAATCTCCATATCGTACGACAGGTGCCCAAACACGAGTTAGATCGAAGCTACAATTCCAAGCTTCTGTGGCAATCAAACACGAGAGTACTACAATTATGTAATTCCTTTTATTCCTTGTTTACTCTTCAAAGCTATCATCAATCACTTATACAAGAACTAATTCATCAACCCATCACTCGGATCCACCATTCTCACCCACTGCATGGTGCCTTTTCTCTGTGAAATTCACAACCACACAGGTTTGTGTCCCCTCCGTAGAACTGTCAATGGTAAAAATGAGATCAAATATTGACAATAAATGTTTATGGAGAGTGAGTGGTTCCATTGAGCGAGAGGAGAAGGAGATGTGACTCGATTAGATTTTTTACTTTTAATTCTTGGATTGTGTTTTTTTTACTATTGGTTTGGAGCGTTTTTGTTTGACAGATCACAAAATATTGGGTTAAAAGCAATTTACACTATATGTTAAGACCCTTTTGATAATTTACACTATAAAAGCAATTTTGGCTCCAACCATCCAAACAACATCAATCGGTGAAATTCACTTTTGTGTTGGTTCCAATCATCCAACCAACATCAATCGGTGAAAATCATTTTGTGTAAATATATCTGAACATAAATCAATTTAGATTAATTAATTTTCTTTTTTCAAAATCAATTATGTCAAACTCAATTATATTAAATTCAATTCTTTCCACCGGAGAACCTAACACATACGCTTCAATACACTAGGGAAAAGACGGGCACTATCGTGCCCGTCTGTCCGCTCTTTCTAATGCGTTAACGCGTGTGATTATTATATTATGTTTGTTTGTATAATTTTGATTAAAATTTTAAAATTTAATGAAAATTATTGATATATTGATTTATAAACAAAATATTGTCAAGGCATATAACAATTATTTATGAACTCAACATATTTTAGTTTGTCTACATATAAAATAAAGATAAAATAATGATTTTTTATTGTTTATTCTAATAGTAATTAGTAACATCATAACATAAATGTATAACTGACATGTTGTGTAAAAGAAACATTGTTATGATTGCGATAAAAGAATATCTTTAAAAACTAAATTTTTCGTAAAGTCTTCATCTTCTCCTTCTATTTCCCCTTCTTTAATGAGAACTTTTTTTTTTAAGAATTAATGAGAACTTTTGTTGAATTTTGAGAAACTCCTCTTGATAAAGCTACATATAATTGACCATGGCTGAAAACATGCCGTGGAAGATAGATTCCGACATTGGGAATGGTCTACCCTTTAACATTATTTTTTGCTCACATTTGTTACTATTTTTTTTATAGGATTTAAAGTCCAATCTTTAACATTATGTTTTGCTCACGTTTGTTACTAATATTTTTTTCAGAGGATTTAAATTCCAATCTTTAACATTATTTTTTGCTCACATTTATTACTAATCTTTTTTTTAGAGGATTTAAAGTTCAATTTTTAGCAATATTTTTTTGCTCACGTTTGTTACTAATTTTTTTTTTAGAGGATTTAATTAAAGTCCAATATTTAACATTATTTTTTGCTCATGTTTGTTACTAATCTTTTTTTAGAGGATTTAAAGTTCAATCTTTACCATTATTTTTTGCTCACGTTTATTACAATTGATCAAAGGCTAAAGAATAATAACTTATATTAGTAAAATAATAAAATAATATGGAAATACTGTTTTTTGTGAAAGGGATATGAAAATACTTGGTAATCTTTGTCGGTTGTATTGAGGAGAACAACATGGATGTACAACATAAAAGCGGCTGATAAAAAAGTAACATGAGTTTTTGTTTTGTGCTAAATTTTTGTGAGTTTGATTTTTGGTTAACGGAGGTAAAAGAAAGTTAACGGGGACGATTAGTGACATGGATTACTAATTCACGTGTTATTTTATAATTGACTATTTGTATTTAAAATTAAGAATATTTTTGGAAAGAAAAGTCCAACCCAAAAGTGTGTTGAAAGAGATGGTTTTCTTTGTATATAGTATAGATGTATTTAGAATTTTGCAATTTTTACCGCTATTTTGTTTCTATGATTTGTTATACTTCACTGGTATTACAAGGGAAAAAAATTATGTTCACTTTTTTATAGGTGTTTTTCACGCTCTTCTTCATTTGAAATTCATTTTTTTTAGCTACAACTAACTTTTGAGAAAATTATAAATTTGAAAAATCTTGGTAGTTATGAATATTTGAAAGTAAATAATTGCACAAAAACACTTGAGAAAAATACACATAAGTTTTGTCTGTTAACCAGAAATGTGTCGTATCATATTTTCAAATGTATCACATTGCTTCATAAGTAAATGATTTTTTTTTTCCCAAATTTTTTATATTCAATACAAGCCCAAGTATTTCCATGTGTTACAACATTGTACCCTTTGTATAATTGGAGAAAGTAACTTTTTTATTTCAGTAGGGATAATGAAATACAATGTGTGATACGATACAAGATAATGTATGGTGATCTACCTAAAGATTGAACAACAAGATTTACTTACTCTTGGTGAAACTAACCTCATAGTTCGGTAAATTTTTCAGGTGTTATCTGCAACTAGATAGAATGACTCCAAACTCACTATGGTAAGCTTTAAACCACTATGATTTTTTAAAAGATACACTCTAAAGTTCAACAAAATCATAATGTCTTTGTCAAAAAAATAAATTCACCATGTTTTTGTAATTTTGTTAAATTTACCATAATTCCAAGTATAGTTAACTCTTGAAGAAGGCTAACAAGTGCTCTTGAGATATTGTTTAAAGTATAAAAAATACTCTATTCATCCCATAATAACTGAGTCATTTGCAAAAAAAAAAAAAATCCCAAAATAACTGAGTCATTTCACTTTTCAATACAACATTAATTATTTTTTTTCCTTTATAACTCTAATTAATACTACTTTCATCACTACCAATTCAATATATTCCACTTTGCATTTATTTTTTTGAACAAACACTTTGCATTTATGATAGTGAAAAATGCATCAATACTTAACAAAAGCAATTAAAACCATTTTTCTCTCTCATTCATTTATACATTTTTCTTAATATGTGTGAAATGAGCAAATGATTCAATTAATTCGGGACAGAGGAAGTAGTAAGTTTATATTAAAAAAGTTGTGTAATAATTACATTGACAAAAGTAACAACTTACATTTCCAAAACAAATTTTCTTCAACAGAATCCTTAAACAATAGCGTTAGAGCATTCGTTAATAAGACCCTAAACTTTTACCAATATCATGCTAGCACATCATCAATTCAAACATGACATTTTTTTTTTTTAATGAAAAAATATATTATATATAAATAGGGGATTAGATCCCAAGTCACCAAAAGGAAAATAAAAATACACCAGAACACCCAGCGAAAAACCAACAACAATCAATTTTCCAACACCACCAACAGAGATCAAATAAGCAGCCGACGATAAAATGTTGCTTCAAACGATCAAATTCGTCTTTCACTCAACATCTGATAAGTAGGAGGAGACATCAAAAAGCCTAAAAGAATCTGTGTCAAAATAACTAACTCCCGATCTCGAATCAAAAGCGATTGGCCCACCAAACTCCCGAAACAAATCAAAAAGGCACCCTTCAACTCACGACCCACCAGAGCAGACACCTAAACTTGTCCAAACTCGGCCCACCAAAATCCCGATGCCAAATTGAAAGACGGAGGAAAGGTGGAACAACAGCGTAAATCAAACCAACTTGAACAAAACACAAACCAAACCACCAAATCAACCACCACAAGCACCGCCTCGAAAAGTCGGTTTTATACTGATTTTTTTATGATATTTTGATTATTAATGGTATGAATTGATTTTTATATTCTCATAAAAAAAACTTAAAACACATCCAAATAAAATTATACATCAATTTGCTCATGAATCGTGATGAGAAGATTCACTCCCAAATCGCACACATGGGTCCCTGATTTGGTCAACGTTGAACATTACTTTTGTGTCCATTTTATTTCAATAACAATTTTTAATTCTAAATATCTAATCCGACAATCTACATAAGAGTGTGTGAAGCATGATGAGCCAATAAATTTGGATCAAACATATTTTCTTATGTTAAAATATACGAGTATCAATATTTCAAACGAGAATGTCTATTGTTTTATACCAAGTTTTCACGGAACTATTAATTAATACTATTATTGTATGTTTTTTTTAACATGTCAAAATAAAATTATATTAACATGAATATGAAGTTCTCAACATAAGATGCATGAGAATAGAGTTTAAAACAATGTATCCGAACAATTCAAAACGAAAATACAAAAGGCATAACAAACAAACTAAGTGACTACTCCCAAACTTAAAAGGGAACTAAGCCATAAAAAATGAAAATCAAAGATGAAAGTAAGAATGTTCGCCTACAACAACACAAAATGAGAGCAGTTTTACTTTGTCCGCATGAGAGTGCATAGATTCTTCTGCTCAAAGATGCGAGAATTTATTTCCTTCCAAATCACCCAAAGAGATTACATAATTAAATGGATCATAGACAACATAAAGAGTTACACACATACGCGCGCGCGCACACACGCCCTCAGAATAAAGTAATTTTTGAATGTCTCTCTACTTTATTAATGTATCATCTCCAAGAAAGAATTTAGATTTAAGCGCTATTTTGCCTTTGAAGACTATTCTATTTTTCAACAAATTTCCATGCTATCCATTGTATTTGCTTTAGTCCTTTCAAACATAAAATCAAGTCAAGTACAGACCTCATTATCCAACATGCAAATGACATATCACATACCAATGTACATACATAAAACCCATATAGAGTCTTTGGCTAGGGTCATCTAGGATCCTTAATCTTTTCCTTTTTACTTTGTGTATACTTATAATTCATTTCAAACATCACTCCCTTCAGTTTCTTCCTCTTTACCGTTTTCTAAACCTGAAATTGAACGGAAAAGAGAACATCATTCTAATGTTGTCCTTGCTTGACCACCGACTAGAACCCTCCTCTTGTTTCAGTTTCTTGCATGATGAAGGAGTACCAAAAATGGTCAGAAAGTAGTAGGAATAAACCATTGCTCGCTTGAATGTTTCATGCAAAGGTCATCAAACAAGATGATTACCACTCACTGCAGCCAACTTTAAGAGGAATATTTCATACGTCGGAGCCACCAGAATTTAGGCTTTTGAAACACTTTCTAATTCAAGTATGTCAGTACAACTTACTTAACTTACTTAACATACCCTAAAATTGCATCCAAGGTTATAAAAATTCAACCATCCCATACTGTGAATGAAAATACATATTAAAATTGAATTTAAGGATGGATGATAAAGAGTTCGTAATGCAGTTTTCTTTCGGGTCACCGAGACATCTCATCCCTTATAAAAATCATGGACAAAGTATATCCATCTTGCAGCTTGTGTGAATGTATAAGGAATTTAGGCTATTGCTGTATTTTACTGCCTTTGCTACAATTCTAAGATTCAAGTTCTCTCTGATGAGCCTTAGTAGCTTCAACTGTTAGTTCAAGATCTATCAGCATGGATAAAGTTAGTTAGCCACCTATGTACATCTGGCACTGGAAATTACTGGAGTGTAAGTTGTCTCATTATTGATTATAGGTTAAGCTGAATTACATAAGGCATTGTAACCAATAACTTTCAAGGACTCTAGAACTATATTGTATTAAGCACACTGAAATTGAAAGACCAGCATTACACGAATTTTGTAGCTGCAAGTTCTATGCAAATTCAATACATTTATGCACAAGTTTCTTTCATTTTCTCTGTTCCAAGCTAGTCTTGGTTCCAATTCTCTTGTTCAAAACTTCACAAGTATAACAATAATGTGATGCATCGATTAAAACAATGTCACAAATAAATACACACTAAAATAGCAATAGAACACCAAAGACAAACAACAAACATACAGAAATGCACTTTCAGTTGGTTCTGCTCCATACACCTCGAGCAAAAGCAGTAAAAACTATATAGTCAACATAAATAAATATCAGGAAAACTTGTTTCCAGTTCCCACATTCACCCAGCCCAAATAAAGTATCATGGTTAGCAAATCCTAGGGACAATGGTCTTACAGTGAATCTAAAAGGATGGCAAATTAATCAACTACAATGTTTTCACCACAACGGCCAAATTAGAAAATATATATGATGAGAATACCTCTAAATCAAAAGATTTTCAAATTGTTGAAGAATATAGCTATAATTTTTTTTACTATTATCTCTTAAGGCTTTTGAATAACTTCATCAACTTATTCCATAGAGTCTGTCAAATATACTTCGGCGCCAAAAGCATTACGGGTCATCCAGGCATCTGGAGAGACGCAAAATTTAGTCTCATATTTCATCTCTCGGTGACAATTCAAATTGAATTCCATTAAGGGTAAAAAAAAAAGCATAGATATCATCCTAACATCATGAATACAAATTCACATTCTTATCACATTTAAGTCATCCTCAAGGTTCTTTAGGGTCATTCAGGCATGCCAACACTTGCAAAATTCATGGAATAAATAATATTTGTTGATTCCTTTCGAGTCACAAGGCATCCAAATAATCACAAAAGTTAGGCTCATATTCCACCTAAGAGTGGCAATTCACATTCACAGTACACAATTGCATTCGAGATCATAAAAGCATAATGGTAAATTCATGGAGAAGTAATATTCATAACTCTTTTTGGAAAATTGAGGCATCCCAAGTCCACACAGTGGCAATTCACAGTCTAAAAGTGAATTCAATGTCATAAAAGTGCAATGAATACGAACCTTTATATTATGAATATAAAATTCATATCAATATCGCATGTGAGACATCATCAAACATTAAATTATGATAGAAGAGTTCATAATGTTCCTTTTAGGGTCAAATGAGGCATCCCAACGCTTCAAAATCCAAGAATAAATAATATCAGTGATTCATATTCCTTTCGGGTCATCGAAGCATCCCATATTCCATCTCATTGTGGAAATTTACAATTTAGAATTGCATTTAGGGTCATAAAAGCACAACATATCCATCCCTTATATTATAAATAAAAATTCATATCAATATCACATTTAAGGCATCATCCAACTTTTACATTATGAGTGAATTGTTCATAATGTGTCCTTAGGGTCTTCGAGGCATCCAACATTTGCAACATTTATGAAACAAAAAATATTTATTGGTTCTTTTCGGGTCATCGAGGAATTATGAATGAATCAAAGTTCATATCATCACCCTAACTTTTACAGTATAAGTGTTCATAATGCTTCCTTTAGGGTCATTGAGTACTTCCAAACACTCACCACATTAATGTGACAAATAATATTCATTCATTCCATTCAGCTTGTATTTCATTTTCCAGCTTCAATTCATAGTCTAGAATTGTGTTTGGGATCATAAAATTATACAATGAATAAAGTAAGCATAAAGTAGTTCTCTTTAAAATCATCGAGGCATCCCAACACTGGTAAAATTTAAGGATAACAAATAATACTCATGCGTTCCTATCATCGGACTTAGGGATATGTGATATGTCATCCCTTTATTAGATTACAAAAAGAGATTTCAACTCAAAGGGGCAATTCAAATTTAAAAATTTCATTCAGGTCATAAAATATATCATCCAACTTTTGATATTCCTTTTTGAGATATTAAGTTATGAAACACGAACACAGACACAAACACCGGACACGGTCAAACACACATCGACACCGATAAAAATTTGAGAAAAAACATAATCCAAGGTAACCATAAGTTTCGGTGTTGTGTCGGTTTCAGACATGACAACACCTAGACACACCTCCAGCATCTAACGGAGCATCTAACTATCCCAATAATTAATTTCTACAGATACATTCCTTTAGGGTCGTTTCACATATTGTTAAAAAAGATTTCATCTTGCAGAGTTTCACAGAATATATACCCTGTTATCTTTTGATTTACAAAACTGTAGCTACTTTTTTTTTATGAAAAGTTTTGTAGCTACTTTTGTTAAAGTATAAGTGTGAAGGTTGTTGAATAATCAAGAATGAGAAAATTCCTAGCCTAACAACAACAACAAAATTCCAAACACAAACTAATTAATATAACTAGAAGGGTTTATAAAAATTATGTTACCTTGGCTAACAAATTATTTGTCTTTCAAAACATCGATGCTAAAAGGATCTTCGGAAAGAAAGAGAGTTTGCTAAATGATCAAGAAGCTAATCTTGCCTTGTGTTTAAAGTTTAAACCGTTTCTTTCACGGTTAGAGACACACACCAAACCGCCAACGCTAATTTTATTGTTTAGAAGACACCGAATGAAACAAGGGAATTAGGAAGCGTGTCTGCTATTTATAGGCTTTCCTCCGGGTTTTGTACTTTAATGGAATGTTGGGCCTTGACCCATTAGTGTTGTAACCCTAATTCTAACTCATGATTACTTCTTGTGGCCATTCTTTTTCCACCCTATGAGTTTCTTTCGTGCTCTATACGGATTCTAATATCCAAAATATTTCAACATATTTTTAAAGGTTTTTATGGAGTGTTTATGTCGTTCGGATTCTATAATTTGAACTGTGCGCGAGAAATTTATAGGGTGAAGAAAGAAGCCGTCATTTCTTGTTGCATTTGTTTACTAGACAATAAATTGAAGCTAAATGTAACTCTTTATGAGAAAGAGAATTTCTTTTCCAACTCTTCTTCCTTCTCACGCACTCTCCGGTATTTTTAAAATGCCATTGTTTAGATTATATAATCCGAACACCAACAAAACATGGTTCTTATTATATAATTTGAATCTT
>Ga0228711_1010120_pt1 | contig 12509 bp, 7 predicted proteins | sample MedpolnodulmetaG_2_FD_177996 | JGI IMG/M metagenome (GOLD analysis project Ga0228711, IMG submission 177996) | Root nodule microbial communities from Medicago polymorpha collected in Santa Monica, California, United States - brown nodules | ecosystem: Host-associated > Plants > Roots > Nodule...
CAAAATCATTTCAAATCACCAATATTTTAAGTGGTCCAATACCACAACAAGACATCAACTTTATTTAAAAAATAAAAAATAAAACACTATGCACCATCCTTTTATTTTGACCATTTTTCTATGGATAACTAACCATATCAATTATTCCAAAGACACATAGTCACAAACATAGACTCAACATGTGACAAAAGGAAACATCATCCTAAATGGTCATGAAAACCAACTTAACATTTCCCAATTCCACACCAATACACATAGTAGCTCTAACCAACCCTTAACCTTATAATTAATTAAAGTTTATTTTTGTACCAATAAACACCTTTAACTTCACTACCTTCATCAGCTTCAACATAAAGACACTCCTTAGCCTCTCTCCACATAGCTTTGTAAATAGGAGTCCCATCAAAATGATAATATTCACCCAAAATTGATTTCACGGCCTTTGTAGCTTCCATTGCATGATAATGAGGCATAGTTGAAAACATATGATGAACCACATGAGTATCAGTTATGTTATGAAAAACTTTGTTAAGAATTCCATAATCTCTATCTACAGTTGCCAAAGCACCTCTCATCCAATCCCATTCAGTAGAATCATAATGAGGCAAAGCAGGGTGAGTGTGTTGCAAGTAAGTAATTAAAACCAAAAACCCATTGACAATAAGAAGTGGAATTCCATAAACACAAATAACCCAATTCAAACCTTGGGCTGAAACAAGACGGTAAAGCCCATAAGAAACTGCGAGAACCCCAGCATCCGAAACATAAATTTGAAGTCTTTCACGATCTGAATAAATGGGTCCATATGGGTCGTAATGTGAGGCGAACCTATCGTAGGGCCGACCCGAAACATTGAAGGCTAAGTAAAGTGGCCAACCAAGAGTGAGTGTTACAGTGAGTGTGAGAAATCTTCCAAGTGGGTTGTCAAGGTATTTAAAATACCAACCAATTTGAGATTTTTTCTTAGGAACAAAAACCTCGTCGCGTTCGAGAGAACCTGTGTTAGAGTGGTGGCGGCGATGACTATATTTCCATGAAAAATAAGGTACCAAGAGGCATGAATGAAGGACAAGGCCAACTAAATCGTCGACCCATTGATAATTACTAAATGCATGGTGGCCACATTCGTGAGCAATGACCCAAACTCCGGTTAAAATGCATCCTTGGATGGCCCAATAAACGGGCCACGCCAAAAATGAGAGGTTTTGTGGAAGGGTAGGATAGTAATTTGTGGCTATGTAGGAAAGGATTGATGCTATGGTAAGGTCAACAATGACATAGGAAAATGATCTAATCAAGGAGCGGTTAAAACAATGTGGTGGAATTGCTTTCTTGACTTCACCAAGAGTGAATGGTGGTTTTGTAGTTGGAACCCTCTTCAAATGTTCATCATTCTCTATTTTCCTTTGTGATGGAGGATTAGAGGATCTGCCACCTGCTCCCATTTGCACACAACCTATTGACCAAAAAACAATCACATAATAATTTTTACGTATCACTTTATATGTAATGCAAATTTTGTTGCAATTTTCATCATATAATCACCATATAATCACAACATTTTTAGATTAAAAGCCAAGTGAATCACATATATTGCGCCTGCCTTATAGGAGTATAAATCGTATGAAATGCAAATTGGAAGAAATTTGCAGAACATTTTTTGCGTGTAAAAATGAAGGATGTCATTCTAAGAGCATTTATACACACCGAACAAAATTTCATCGATAACGTGCGGTGTCCTTGAAACAACGTAAACAACCTAACTAACATAGGCAAATAATTAAGTAGCTTGCGCAGCAAACTAAACCAGTGAGTAATATAACATGAAGAAAAGTTAGAGCCGTGAGAACTTAAAACTACATGTTAATAAATAAACTAGGTACAAGTCTGTTTTTACAAGCCATGTTAGTGACTAATAACTTGTTAAGCAATAAAACAATATGTTTGTTCAAAAATTAAGGTTTCAAACTTCTACCTAATAATAAATTTTACTTTGAAATTTTGGAAATAGATAATAATAGTTATATTTTCAAACTTTTTTATTTGAATTTATGTTTGTAATATCTTATTACAAACATATATTTCAGAGATTTTGTCAACCTTACATATTTAAGATGAAAGAAACACTTTGTCTAACATGGACATGTAAGATAGTTTTGTACTATGCACAAGTTTAGTTTTTAACAATGAATTCATATGTTTCATCTTATCTCATTTGATCTAATTGTGAAAACTAATTTATGTATCATACAAGACTTATCTTATTTATGTATCATGGAATCTATCTAAAGACTATAATAGCATACAAAATGAAGAACAGTGCTAGCAACATTTCTTTACAACACATATTTTTCGATACATTCATTCTATTGAATAAAATTCACAAACTCTAATCAAAATTTATGTGAGACGTGCCTATTTACAAGACTGAGCCAATATGATTAGAGGTTCAAAACAATCTTTTGGAGATAAAAATAACACAAAATGCAAAATAAATAAGACTTTGCTGAGTTCAAGGTTTGTGAGTGGATCAAAGTGAATACGAAACCCCAATTTAAACATCTATAACTAATTTGTCATACTACAAAGTTGAATTTTTTAAAACTTTTTTTTCTCAAAAATTTGAGTCTAAAACCCTAACTTGATCCGCTTGAATATCAATCAATAAGTGATAATATTACATAAAATATATACTCATCCCACAATATTAAGGTTTGCATTATAGCCACAACTATATGATTACAAATGAAATTCAGAAATACGATTAATTTGATCGTTTTCATGTCACCCGGAATTATCTACGAAATGAATGAACAATTGAGAAAACAAAGTATTGATAATCCAAAATGACAAAAACTAACACTAAAATCACATGAAATGAATGATTACGGAACGAAAATTACTAGATCAAAAGAAACGGTTGTATAAATAAAACTAGGAGCTATAACATTAGAATTTACCCTAAACTATTCAATCATAAACAAACAAAGAAAACAAATTAAACCAAATAAATTATTGAAAAGAAAAAAGAAAATTACCTGAAGCTGGAGGAGAGGTTTATAAATCGATGTATTTATATTTGTATAATGTGTGAGAGAGATTTTGTGAAGGAGGGGTTAGAGATGATGGAGTATTTAACCTATGGTTGCCCAATCCCAATTTCCAAATGAATGTCACTATCGAAGAATGAAATTAAGAGAGCCCATAATTCATGGACGGTGATATCAGTTTTGGACTTCGTAAATATCATTCATTTTGTTCCCAATACCAAATCACATTATTTTGTTATTTCCTAATATTTCTCAGTCTACATTTGACTCTGCCTTTTGGTACCGCTATGTATGGCCATACGTATGTAACTGCTTTCCCAATTCCTCATCCATATTTGCTTCTCTCTTTCTTGGAGTATCAACATTCACATTTTGCCAGATAGTAATTCAACATAATTTTAGTTAATGTGCCAAAATTTGTGTTTATTTGAGGTAGCATAGGATGGGTCAAGATTTCAGTAGGTAGGACCAGCTAAAACGAAATAATTTTTTTGGCTTAATTCCAATTTCAGTCCACATTTTTTTACCATTATACGGATTTGGTGGTCTTATATTTTAAGTTAGGATAACTTTGATCTCTCCATTATATTTTTTTATCAAAAAATTGATGATGTGATATGTTTTAAGATATATGGTATATGTTCTTTAAAAAAAAGAAGATATATGGTATATGTCTAATGATCGGGAACGGATGCATTCAAGGGTTATGTGTGGCTAAAGCTACACATGTACTTTCTCTATTTATTTATTTTTAATAAATAAAATACATGCGTAGTGTTCAATTTTATGTTATGCAATTGTATTGAGTTTACTCATACAATTGAGAATAATAAAACTAAGTACTTTGGTTGTGAAATCTAAAATCTTCTGATCTTTAGTAGTAATGTATTGTACATAGGTTACTCTCTATATGATCATTTTTAAAAATATGTGCAGATTCTTGAAAAGGTTAAGCCGTTAATATTTGTTTGTATGTCAAATGTTAAGTGTTGAACATGTTTTTTCAGCTATGAAAGTTGTGAAGAGTAACCTATGTAACGTACAAAATGGATGATCAGTGGCTAACAGACCGTTTTGTAACTTATATATAAAGAGATGTTATTTTAACAATTAGCAATGATGTCATTTTAGTTCATTTTCAACAAATAGATATGAGACGATTTTCATTGTAATGTATTGTATCAAACAATGTTACTTCTTATTTTTAATATGGTTTGCATTATTGTTTCTTTGAAATATTATTCTCACATGTTCCAAATGTCTAGATCCGCCACTGCTAATGATGGAAAAATCGATGAAATTGTAAGAAAATTATCTTAGAAACTTCACTTAAATATGTAACATATCACCATATTTAAAATCAAATATTTGATGAAGACATCAAAACTATCAAATTTCAAATTCGGTCTGAGGCGTGTATCATTTTCTCACTAGTTCGCAGACACATCAACATAAAGTAATTTCAGACTTGATTTGGCATATATATATGTTCCTCGGAAGGTTTTCGTTTTTACTTGGCGTGTTATGCGCAGTAGGTTACCTACCAGAGATAACTTGTTTTAGCGCGGTGTGATCTCTCATGATGCTCAACATTGTGTGAGTGGGTGTGGGGAAGAGGAAAAGGCAAACCATTTGTTTTTTCATTATTCTTTTTGTAGTTATTTATAATATAAGCTTCGTGATTGGCTGAGGTTTTCTTTTGTTGACCCCCTCGGGATCACGAATCATTTTCTTCGGTTTGCTTTCTTGACAGGTCGTTCGAAAGTGCAACACTCTTTTATTGACTTATTTTGGTTCATGTGTGTTTGGGTTATTTAGAATGAAATGAATGATAGAATTTTTTATAATAAGGAAAATTCAATCCCTCAGCTTCTCGACAAAGTAAAAAGGCTTTTTTATTGGTGACTGAAGGCATAAGTTGTTATCATGTCTACTTGTGTTCATAGATGGTGGTAGTGCCCTTTTGCTTGTTTGGGCCTTGGCTGATTTTGTTCTCTATTCAATATTTGAAATATGCTCTTCTCCCAACCAGTTTTGTTCATTCCCACCTCAATCTTCCTAAAATAACCCCAACGCGAGTTAACTCACGTTCGGTAAAATCAACGCGACTTAACTCACGTTGATCCAACCTGAGTTAACTTGCGCTGGTCCAACGTGAGTTAAGTCACGTTGGTTTTACCGAACGTGAGTTAACTTGTGTTGTTTTAGGTAAGCTAACAAACCGTCAATTTTTCATAAAGATGCTTTTTTTTTAAGCCCATAAACGTACCATATGTTATGTTCATTTTTTAAAAGTATGTCTGAGAAACATCATTTCATTCATGATCCAGAATAAATCATAACTAATACACAAGTACGCGAAATCAATTCCAAAATGATAGAATACGGCAAATTCATTTAGTTTTAATTTCATCTCCATTCAAATCGAAAAATAAACAAAATGTTGCGTTACATTACATTCTCCTTAAATATATGGTATCTGTTGGAACAAAATGTGTTTAACATTACCCTTTGAGTTTTGATGATAACAAGGTATTAAAAGTGTCAATTAGATATGCTAATATTTGTTCAAGTATGCAGGACCATAGACAAAAATTTAGTGTCTCTTTGAAGCATAGGTTCTGATAGAACAAATGAGAGCAATGGAATCAACAAGAAGGAAGCTTGAAACAGCTGAAGAAAAGAGGTTCTGAAGACAAGTGGTCCTGAAGCTGACGTCATCAAAAGCACTCTCTTCAGAAGCTGGTCACCAGAAGCTGACGTCATCAGAAGCATCTGAAGATCATCAAGAGCTGAAGATCATCAGAAGCTGGAAGACTGAAGAACTTCAAAATGTTGTTCAAATGAAGATTAAATCACGCCTGTCATTGCAGAAGATTGGGAGAATAAAACAACGACTATTTCAAATGGATTTGAAGGCATTGGATGCTTATTCAGTTGAGAGCGTTGAAAAAGGACTTTTGTATGAAGTGTACAACCACTATCTCCACTATTCTGTTTTTGTGTCTGCTAGTACAAGAACAACAATTGTGCCTGCAACGATGTTCCTCCAGACTTGGAATGGATTTGAAATTGATCCTTCATAGGACAATAACCAAATCAGGCATAAGATCATTGGTGATCTGGTCAAGTTTCAAACGACTCTATTAGAAGTTTCACAACTCTATATAAAGGAGTGAAGATCGGCTGCTTAAATACTCAAGACTTATTAACAATTCTACAAGTGCCAAAACTCTGCTGAAATTGTTTCACATCAAAAGTTCACTTAGAATTTCTTATCAAAGTTCATATCTTAGAAATTCTAGAGTCTAAAGAGTCTGTATCTTATATGCATTGTGAACACCACTGATTGTATATCAAGTGTTCAACCTCAAACAAATTTCTTTGTAATACTATTTGAATAGAAGTCTCTTGCAGTTGTGCTTGAGTAATTTGAAGTCTCTTGCTAGTTGTAGCAGTGAGCAGTTGTAATCAGATATTACATTTTTAGTGAACTCTCCTTGGAAGTACAAGGGGGACATGACTACTTCCGGTTTGTGGAAGGAACCTGTATAATTGCTTTGTGTCTTTCTTCTCTCTCTCTCTCTGTTTTTATCCGCTGCATTTAGATTCTGAAAATCACTTTAGAAGTTGAACTCAATCTGCTTCTGATCAGTGACTTCAGTAGGAGAAAACGAAGAAAAAGCTAACATAATTCAACCCCCCCTTCTTGTGTTTTTCTCACCTTCAGTATCATCATGATTTTTTTATTTTTTTTTCAAAGAAAAGAGTAGCTAGTAAAGAGTTAGACCACCAAAATATATTATAAAAGGTAACAACAAACAGAAGGAGGGGGGCAAGAACCAAAACCTCCTTAGAAATTAATAGACCTAAAATTAGGTATCTCTAATTTGTTCTTAACAAAAGATTCTCTAATGTAATCTAGAGCATGTAACCAAATTGTAAGGTCAGATAATGATGTAGTAAATCCGCAAGTGCACGGTTTACCGAAGTAGTAAAAAGTGAGTATCGTTCCAACAGGGAGTTGTTTAATTTAATTAACTTTTAAGGATGATTAGAAATAAGTTTAGTTGCAAAGATTTGATTTTTAGCGGTTGAAAATAATAATAAAATGGCGCCTTGGGATTATTGGTTCATCTTGATGACAAAACTTTCACAAACCAAACCCTACACCTAGAACTTTATATTGGACCTACTTTCTAAAGACAAGTTTCTCTTAAGCCTATGACATCTCCTTTCGGTTTCAATGAGTGTGTTCCTTTATCAACCACGCGTATTCTCATGGTTGATTCCTATTGGAATCCTTGAAGAACGAAACTTTATTTGTCTCAAGGTTTGCTAGACTATTCTCATGTTTCGCAATCCTTGTCTAATTTCACTTGTTCCAATATCAAAACTTCTTCTTTCGATGCTTCACTTTGATATTTGTGATGATGAGTTAACAAGTACTAACCCTCCCCTGTCACTTTATAAGTTTGATACTTGTTAATTCATTATAAAAACGGTGAAATTAGATTAGAAAGTAGATTTATATAAAATTAGGGTTCGAGGCTTAGTTTGATTAGGATTAGGTCATTAGACTCATCCAACAACCCCAAGACAAGAAGAGTCTACTCACTCATGTTCAGCGTAGACATAGAAGAGAAGAAGAAGAACATAAATAAAATAACAAGAAAATAAAAGAAGAACTTTTATTAAAGAAAACAATTGTCACTATTGAATTCCAAGAACAAAAGATGATTTACAAACTAGATGGCTGCTCTATTTATAGTCTAACATTAACTTGAGCCCCAAGATTTAAATCACTAAAGTGCACAAGAAAACATGGGCTCTAGGTTAGAAATACTAAAATAGGTAGCTTGTCGAAGAAGCAAAAGCAGCAAAAGGGCGATATGGGGCGCGCCTATGCTATATTTTGGCACAAGATCTTCCAATTCTTTGCACAAGATATTATTGTGTAAGATCTTCATATTTTTGGCATGAATCAGCTCCAATTCTCCTTTCTTTTGCTCCAAGACTCAATCTTTTGAATATTTGTTCCTAAAATAAAATAACTTGCAATTGAAGTAAAATAGCTCTAAAATGAAATAAAAACATATTGAATCTAAATAAAATAAACTTAAATATTATATAAAAAACACTAATAACTGACTCATTATTGACTCATCAAACTCCCTTATACTTGAATCTTTGCTTGTCATCAAGCAAAAGGAATAAACATTGGCAGCATAAATAAGATTAACATATGACATTTCAAGTGTATTTCAAGTGTACATTGCAATAAATTGTAGAGTTTGCAGAAATTCAAGTTTAAGAAACACCATCTTCATGTAGGAAGTTAGGTAGGGCAACTCATGCCTCCCTAGAGTCAATGATGCCCCCTATGTATGTATTAGTTTTATCCCCTTTTAGAAGGAATTACGGAAGCTAGTTAGTTTTAGAGACAACATCTTCACGTAGGAAGTCAGGTAGTGCAGCTCCTGCCCCTTAGAGTCAATGTTGCCCTAGAAATAATTTTGCTTCTGACCCTCTTTATTTGATCTTTGTATTCTCCACACAGACTTTTACTACTTTTACTTTGAAGACTTTTAAGGGTCAATTTACCATTAGAGTTATAACGTGCTCCTTAAAATACCTACTCATACACTTACTCAAGGACTGCAACTTTGTTCTTTTCTCATTGGAGAATTTTCACAATAAAACATGATGTGGGTATAGCAAGAACACTTAAAACACAAGGAATCACTTTCATGTACAAGAAACAACCATTTGGGAAGAGTCAACAAAAAAATTTATGTCATAATTTACTATAAAAACAAGCTGCTTTCCATACCTTTCGCAATAAAACAAAACTAAAACTTAAAATTTAAGGGAGTTTGGAAACACTATGACACTTAACAAAAACAAGACAAGACACTTTATTGGCTCCCCCCCACACTTGGGAGAAGCATTGTCCTCGATGATTTGAAAAAAGAAGAAGAAGAAGAAGAAGTAGAAGAAGAAGAAGAAGAAGAAGTGGAGAGAGGAGAAGAGTAAAGGAAGAGGAAAGCTCACAATTTATTGAGGTCCATAAGGTGGACCTTGGAGGTGAAGGTGTGGCATCATGTTCCAGAGCATTTGATTATTTTCTTCGGTCATGCGATTGCCCCTTTGGACATCATTCCTTAGCCCGAAGATCTCAACACCTTGCCTTTGTTGCTTGATGCTTATTCTTTGAACTTCAGTTTGGATCCATATCCACCGTTCATCATCATAGTTCCCACCGGCTTCTTGCTCATGGTGCAAGTGTGCACCTTCCTCCTCTTCAGCACCACCATCATCACCATCATCATGTACCTGTGGGTTAGTGCCAACATAAAACAAATTCTCCACCACCTCCGGATTAGTTATGTCCAAATTAGGTAGAATAATAAAAAAATTAGCATTATTGACTTTCCACTCATATTGGTATTTGTGAGACACGCCAAAAGGTTTAAGGAAGAACATAGAGGTGAGAGTATCTAAGTTTAGATGATTATTCCCCTCAATCCTATTGATCCCTTCACTCACATTCACTCCAAACTTCCTAGCAACGAAGGTGATGATCCACCTACCACTATATCGCCTTTATAATCCGGTTTCCTTTTAGCAATTGAAACAAGATAATCAAGAAAATAATAGCAAATGTTAACAGGGTGGTTATAATGCATAGCTCACAACATAAACAGTTCATCAATCCTCATCATTCCTACCTCTTTCCTACCCTAGATGGTGCAAGCCATAACCGTTTGAAGGTACCTAAGCATAGGGTTGTGAATATTACAAGCCTTATTAAAGAGGGAGTTGTATTGGTTTAAACCGGTTATGCTCTTCCAAAAGGCAACGGGGTCGTAGTCGGTCGGTCATAAAGTTTGATCCCAAGAGTCATGGATATACCTCGCATTTCCAATGACATCTCATAATCAACATTTAAGAGCCGGAATGAAACGTTATGGTTGGGGTATTCGTCTTCGACCTATCCTTAATAAAGGAAAGAGAGCTCAAGAACTCATAGGTGAAGTTTTCAAACCCCCTCATAGGTTTCAACATCTCGACCAACCTTAAGTTATTCAACAGCCTAATCACATGTTCTTCTATTTCTAGTCTATTCATAGCATTAGCATCAGGGTATCTACAAGCAGAAATAGGTTTAGAGATAAGAGATTTATACCTACTCCTTTGCTTGTAATATTTAAAATGGATGCCATGGTTGCGGACTGTTGATTGCTTTTTGATTGCACCACTTCCGGAGCCTTCAATTTCCTTGTCTTTCCTCTTTGATGCCATTTGACCTTAGTTGACTTGGTGTGGGTTTGGGTGAAGGTTAGGGTTTGGCAAGGTTTTGTGTGGGAAAGATTGGTTTAGTGATGGGGTTGAGGTTTAAGTAAGGTTTTTGAGTTTAATGATGGAGATTGGTGAAGAAACTATGGTTTTTGGGTTAGGGTTTAATGGATTACGAATTTGGTGAATTTAAGGTTTGGATGGCTGAATGTTTGTTTTGATGGTTGATTTATGTTGGGAATGTTGTTTGGAGATGATTTGTGTTAGAAATTGTTGAGTTTGGTGGAGTTTTGGTGGGGTTATGAAGGTTTGAAGGTTGGGGGTTAATGGAGTTTTTAGAGAGAATTTTGAGAGAAGAAAGAGTTGTGTTGAGAGAATGGGGAAGAAAAAGAAAAAAAATTAGGTTATGGGAGGCCTGAGGTCGCGCACGGCCATGCCACCCCTAGGCACGGGCCGTGCACTTAATTCTGGCGTTTTTGGTATTTTTGGAGGTTCACAGAGGCACGACCGTGCCACCACAGGCATGGGCCGTGCCTGTCTCTCTGCCATTTTTTGGTTTTTGGTGGTTATGGGTTGGCACGGCCATGCCATCACAGGCACGGGCCGTGCCAGTCTTTCTGGTCAAGGGGGTCAAAAAATTTCTCCTTTTTCGCATCTCATTCGGACTAAAACCTACAAAACAAATAAAAACAACACAAAAAAACGAAACAAAAATGATTAAATCCGTGGGTTGCCTCCCACGAAGCGCTCATTTACAGTCATTAGCTTGGCGATTAGAAAGTGTCCTTAAAAAGGATCAAATAGATCATATTGTGCACATGACGCTAGAAGGCGTTCTTTCACTTTATGATCTTTAATCATGCAACAAGAATAAAGAGCGGGACCTTTCATAACATTTCCCAACTCAAATCCTACCATTTCATGACTCACTTGAAAAACAATCCTATCGTTCTTAACATCAATGATAGCTCCCGCAGTAGCGAGGAAGGGTCTTCCTAGAAAGATAGGGACGTCAGGGTCCTCTGCAATGTCAACTACCATAAAATCAGCCGGGATGTATATCTCTTCTATCTTAATGGGGATGTCCTTAACAAATCCAACCGGGTGGATAGTAGAACGATCAGCTAACTTCAAGGTCATCTCAGAAGGTTTCAACTCACCTATACTCATCCTCTTAAAGAGGGAGAAAGGAAACAAGCTAAACTAGCTCCTAGATCGCACATGGCTTTGTCTGTGGTTTCGCTCCCAACTGAAGGTGAGAAAAACCACAAGAAGGGGGGGTTGAATTGTGTTTTTGAAAAGAACAGAGGAAGAAAGAACACAAGCAATTATATAGGTTCCTTCCACAAACCGGAAGTAGTCATGTCCCCCTTGCACTTCCAAGGAGAGTTCCACTAAAATGTAATGTCAAATTACAAGTTGCTCAATCACACAAGAAAGAGACTTCTCAGTGCTCAAGGACAACTCCAAGAGACTTCTATGCTCAATCACACCTGAAAGAGACTTCTTGCTCAAGGACAACTCCAAGAGACTTCCTTTGCTCAATCACTACTGAAAGAGACTTATCTTAACAATTACAAAGAATTGAATAAGGCTTTGAATACTTGATATACAATCAGAGGTATTCACAATACAATACGAAACAGAACAGACTCTGTTTTTCTAGACACTTAAGAATTGTAAGATATGAACAATTGAAAGAATTATCTAAGTGGTTGATGTTTTGCTTTCGACGTTTTACACAGAGAGTATTGGCCTTGTATATGCGTGTGTATTTTTTGTTCTTCAAGTCTTTATCCCTATATATAGAGGATTTGAGAGACGTTGAGAATTTAGCCGTTACATCAACTTGTCTTGCTTGAAGCTTTGATTCTTCACCATTGATCTTTTCTGATTTGATAATTGTCCTATGAAGAACTAATTTCAAATCCATTCCATTTGAAAAGAAACAATGTCTGCAACAACGTTACTGTTATTCTTGTCTTGATGTAGAGACAAAGTTGCAGAGATGGTGGTTGCAGAGTTCGTGGTTGTTGATGAGTCGATAAATTAGTATTTTTAATATGTTATTTGAGTTTATTATATTTAGATTTGATTTAGTTTTATTTAAATATTATTTCCTTTTTGAGCTATTTTACTTCAATTGCAAATAAATATATT
>Ga0228711_1010122_pt1 | contig 12508 bp, 7 predicted proteins | sample MedpolnodulmetaG_2_FD_177996 | JGI IMG/M metagenome (GOLD analysis project Ga0228711, IMG submission 177996) | Root nodule microbial communities from Medicago polymorpha collected in Santa Monica, California, United States - brown nodules | ecosystem: Host-associated > Plants > Roots > Nodule...
GTTGATTGAAAGTTAAAACCTTTTAAGAAAAGAAAAAGGTCAATATGGTAAATGACATTGCAAAATAAATAAATACAAAATGAAACTTTCATTCTTCTATATGAAAAATGCAAAGAAGAATGATACATCACCGGTTTATGAAATCGTTATTATAAATGTAATACTTCCTTCGCTCCTATTTATAAGAAACATTTGATTTTTTTGATTCATTGCATAAATGATGTATTTGATCTATATTGTAGACCAGACACATGAGTTACCCAATGAATCTAAAATGTCAATTTTTTCTTATAAATAAGACTGGGGGTGACTCGTTTTCATATTCACAACCAAATTTTTAAATTGGTTTGAGAAATAAGTTGAGGCATGTGTCCCTTTAATTATTTGAGAAAATTTACTTATAGGGTCCATACTATTTATTGCAGATGGGAACGGGGTACAACTTGACCAAAAATGATCTTGTAAAAAGCATACACGCGGCTGTACTGAGATCCATGTCATAATATGAACATGCAGTCCGGTGGATGAAATAATAATACTGTAATAATCAATCATAATGAGACTGCAACTACGATGAAGCACGTACCCAACCTTTTCAAGGATTTGTAGTAGAACCAAAGTGATTAGTGTTTAATTATTTCTGAGGTAAGATAATTTCTTTCTGTGACATCTTGGTTGTATCTCAAATTCTTTGTCCTGCTTGCTGCTGCAGAAGAAATTGATTTATTTCATTTTCTTCGTTAGCCTGTTAGTTGTTTGTGGCATGGCCGAGATACTAAGATGTCATTGAGTGTTTTCTTACCTTATTGGCATAGATGGCAGTGGTGTTTTGAGTTCTAGATTGGGAGTTTATACAGTTGTGTTTTGCATAAGCTCCTAATTGTTTGTGGTATGGTTCGATCAAAGATTGGTGCTCATCATTCAAGCTTCTTGTATTTTGGTCGGCAGTTGGCACTAGTAGGAGGACTGCGCCTTTGTTTGAGGTTCATCAGCTACTTTTGTGGTTTTTGGACTCTTGTTTTATCTTTGTCTTGTCCTTGATTTGGGATGTATTTGTTATGTTTTTGGATTGTATCAAACATGTCTTATGCCATCTCATCTTTAATATATTTTATTTTTGGATTTTTTAAGAAAAAAAAATCATAATTCGAATAAAATGTTGTGGCAAATCCGAATCAACGAATAGACAGCTTTCTCATCGCAAATCCGAACAAAGGCAAATTATATAATTTGAAATATTTGGTTTTCTTATTTAAGTTCTTTTTATTTAACCTAATTTTATATTGAATTAGAAATAATTTAAAATTATGGGTTATTATAAGAATAGGGTTTAATAGCAGATTTAGCCCCCTAACTTTTCCAAAGTTGCGATTTTAGCCCCTTAAAAAAAAACTTCAAAACCGCCCCCTAAGTTTTGCACCTGTGGCAGTTTTGGCCTCCAAGATCAATTTTGACTTGGTCTACGCTGACGTGGTACCCTAAGTGAGGTGTCACGTGTTATTATTATATTTTTTTTTAGCCTTGGGGGGCCAAAATCGCAACTTCGTGAAACTTAGGGGGCAAAAACTGCTATTAAGCCTAAGAATAGCAAGTTTCACTATGATGTTTCTTGTTTGAAAGTTTATAGTTCAACCTTGAATTTCCCGGTTTGAATCTGCCATTACAAAAAAGTCTTTATAAGAATTTTGTTCTTGAAATTCAATCAAAGATCGAACAAACAAAAGAAAAATGATTTTGATTTGAATTAAATACAAAAAAAATAATAAAAAGATAGAATTTAGAGTTTGGAACAAATGGAAACAAGATTGGTATTTTCAAATCAAGGTTTCAGTACAAAAGTGACGACTTGTAGTTTACAACAGATTACCCTAGTTAGATCAAAACAACAAAAAAGTTAAACAAAATGATAGTAAACGATTGTAGGCTCATGCAAAAAAAAAAAAAACATGATATTAGACTCGGTTCTTAACTCCTGCGACATCTCGGTAAATGCTCAAAAATGATTTAATTCATGTGTTAGTTTTGGCATTTTGGTGATTTGTTTTACAAGTTATTGATGGAAAAAACCTCAATTTTATGCATTAATGTCATTTATGCTTTACATGTCTTACTGAGCCTCTTTGTATAGAAAAATACAAGCAAGGATAAAAACTAGCCAAAGTTCACAAGATTTCGCTATTAGCGAAGTAACATCAGAAAGGTTTGGCCATTAGCAAAGTTTTAGCGAAGTTCTGGAAGTAGAATTGAAGAAATTCGCTATTAGCGAATATTTCGCTGAGAGGGAAAATTGTCCAGAGAGTGTTCGCCATTGGCGAAGTTTTGGCGAGATCAAAGAAATCCAACAGGATAAGGGCCACATGGAGCCACCCCATTGGAGCTGAAGAAGATTTCCTGCATTTCGCCAATAGCGAAATATTTAGCTATTAGCGAAATTTCGCAGAGACAACCCATATAAATAATTTTCTCTTCTCTTTCCAACCATTCCATTACATTTTTATTACATTTTTCTGGTTTTTAGAGAGAGACTAGGGCTTTTCTAGAGAGAGAAACACAAAGCAAGGTAGTTAGGAGTAGATTCAACCCAAGATTTATTGAGACATCATGAATCTAGGCATGGAATCTTCATCTTTTCTTCATCCTTTGCAAAGCTATCATAGACATATGTAGCTACATCTACCCTTGTGGGTTTTGAGGTATTCAAACAAGCTATTATGTAAACTCTTGATCTTTTAATATCTGGTTCTAACTTATTTATTCAATATTGTTGTTATTCTTGTGTTTAATGTTTTATTGAGATTCAAAATGATATTGACAAATACTTTTGGGTCTAAGAAATAGAATAACAATCTATCTTAAATTTTCATTCTAGACATAGATGTTAATATTTGATAATCACTTTTAATCTAGAACTTAATACTTTTGGGTCGTTTAATAGGTCGGGAAATCGTCGATTAAACGATCCAATCGACTTTGTGATTGTTTAAATGTTTGGGAAATCGACATCTAACGATCCATTAGAAATAACAATATCATTTGGACACGAATGATATTGTTGAATGATTGTGATAATATCGTTTAAAAAGCTAGAATCCGTTATTTGATCGAGAGATTGCAGCTGTTACGCTTGGTTGATATCTCTAACCCCAAGCGAAATTGCCCTATCTCGTGATAAATGATGTTAAAATGGGTAAAATATACGCAACTCCCTGCGGAAACGTTCCTATTATACTTACTTGTAAATAGTTTTATGACATGTAAAAATCTTACATCACATCTTATGCATGACTTCACAAAGCTCGTTAACCTTCTAATGATGCATGCTACCCCTGATTAGATCCTTAGGTTCTCTCCTTTGACAAGAATAATAAAGTCAATATGGAATAAAAATACCGAATTGATTTTGGTTAAAAGTGTTATTTTCGCAGGTCATGACGTATCTGTATTGTTTTCGCTATATCTTGAGTTTTGGATGTCCTATTAAGGTGATCATTGAGCCCTTGGAAAGCTTACAAAATTATCTACATTTCATTTATTTGACTCGAGCAAATGCTGCCTGATTCATAGCGTAAAATGGACTGGAATGGAGGAAGTGATTAAAATAAAGAGTTGAAGCAAAGAGGTGCGAAGCAAGTTATACAAGAAAATGATGGGAATGACTCTACACACATCACATAGCATTGAAGTGATAATTATTCAAATTTTTAAAGGATGATTTCAAGTTTAATCAAGAAGGAAGCAACTACAATTGTCCCTCATTCAAACCTAACATCCTACAATTATTTTCATTCATTTTGTTACCTTTCTTTTCAGCCTAGACATTATTGTAGAATTATAGGATGAATTATTATGATCCTTCTATTTCCATTCCTTGTAAATTCAGCGTGACATTCACCTTTATAAGGAAGTCACAATCCTTGAATGAAGATATGTATAATTTTGATAAAAAATATATTTTATGTGTTGTGAGAGCTTCGTCTCTTTTTTTGGTTCTGGATTGAACCATACCTTGATCTTATCAAGAAACCACGTTTCTTGTGGTGATCCTCTACCAAGCTGATCATCTTCCTTAGATTGAGATTTTGTTTGGTTACCATTTTCTGTCTATTTCCATCATTTCTTTAACCTTAATACCAAAATCCCTCCATTATTCACAAATATACTCAAATCAAAATTATATTTCCTTTTGACCTTTATCAACACCCAAGTTATGTCCATCAAAGGTGCTCAATGCATGATCCATGGACTCATCTCATCCTCTTATTGTCGGAGAAACGTTATAAAAAAGAGGAGGAACCAAAGAAATAAAGAGTAATACTTTTTTTTGCTAAAAAAAAGAGTGATACTTGTTGACCTAAACACAAATCACCTGACATAAAACATGGCATAGAGTCGACAAAGACCAACAATGTTTTATCCCAGAATAAATATATATTATCAAACAAGATCTTTTTGAAATAAAACAATTCGTCTATGAAGTTCTTGTTACATTGATACATATTTGTCGAAACATTGTCACATTAATAAATATAAGTAAATATATGTTTATTTATTTTTCTTAAAAAAATCTCAAATTTCAAATAAAAAAAGACATGGATATTTTTTTTCAAGGGTAAAAAAGAAAGGATCTTGCTGACTGACTACTCCAAAAGCATTTTATTTAATAAACTAAGCGAGATTATATTAAAGATGCAACAATCAGTCCCTCAAGAACAAGACGTGCTGGAGAAAACTGAAAAGTGAGAATTACATAACAGTTAGGCTACAAACTAGTTAGGGAATACAAAAAAAAAAACATTTACACAACAGCCTGTAAACAACATAAAGGATTTAACCTCCAAAAGGGATAGTCGAAATCAAACATAATGTAGTGCGCTTTCAACCACCAATATGTTTGGAGTTTAACCTTTTCTGCAAGGGCTGCTAGTTGATCCATTTGATTGTGAAAAATTCTCCTGTTACGATCTTTCCATATAACAAATAGACCGAAATCCAAATAATAGTAAAAGCTGTCCTAGAGTTTTTGGAAAAGCCTCCAAGACCACTAAACTGTTTTGAATGAACATTAATGTCCCATGAAGAATTGTATCAATACCTAGGCAATTCAAAACCAAAAGCCACAAACAACCGTAGTGGTCTCACTTAAAAAACAAGTGATCCCTGTCCTCTAAATCACCACAAAGGGCCGGACAAGTCACTTAGGAAACATCAAACACATTTCTCTTACGCAGATTATCCTTTGTAGCTAGTCTATTCAGGAAGAGACGTCAGACAAAGATATTCACTTTTAACAGAACCACTTTAAGCCACAAAAAATGATCAAAATCTTCAGTGAGATTAATGTCAACCGCTATTAAGTAAGAATAAGAAGATTTCACCGTATACTTGTGAGACGGGTGGAGCTTCCACACCCACCTATTAGTCACACCATTTTGCAAAACAAAAGAAGACAACTGATCCGCACACTCCCCGACCAAACCTTCCTCCCACACAAATAACTTTATCCTCCACTTCCACGCCTCTCTATCAGCCCCCAACCTAACACAAACATCTCCATCACCGTGGATAATTTATTTTCCGCTAACTCGAAGAGCCTAGCAAAAGACCTTGCTAACAGAACTTCATCTAGCCACGGATCCTCCCAAAACAGATTGGACCGCCCATCCCCCACCTTCCTAACTATATTGTTCTCCAACCACCTAGCATCCACAATCCTCGATCTAATTTGGTTCAAATTACGCCACCAAATCGATCCAACTCCCTCACAAAAACCGACTCTCCCTCCATCCTCCCCATACTTCGCACGGAGCACTAAATTCCACAAACTCTACCTCTCCTCCAAACCCATTTCCCAAGTAAAGAAATATTAAACTCCCCCAACCTCTTCACACCCAATCCTCCATTCTCCCTTTGCAAACAATAAGACAGTTTCCTAAAGTCGTCACAACCCCCCCAAATTATTTTTTACTGAAAATAGAATCAAGGGAAGAAATAATACTCGAGGGAGCTTTGAAGAAGGGAAGGAAATAAATCAAAATGGAGGACAGAACAGACTTAAGCAGGACCAACCGACCTTCCAAAGATAAATTTTTACACTTCGACCCATATAATCGATTGTGAATCCTCTCAACCAACAGATACCAAAACTGCAACTTCCAAGGATCCCCACCAATACGCAGCCCCAAATAGTGGAAAGGAAGACGAACATGCTTACAATTCATTACCAAGGCCGCCTCATGAAGCCAAGTATCATTTACATTAACACCAAACAACATGTTTTTGTGAAAATTAACTTTAAAGCCTGAGATAGCTTCAAATAACAATAGTACCACCTTCAGGCCACTCTTTACCCCTGCCAGCAAGGTATCGTTTGCGAACTGAAAATGAGAGATCGACATTGACGCTTACGACCCAACCCCATACAATGAAAACAACCTATTAACCACCATCGATGACATCATCACATTAAGTACTCCAAAAGCATTCTTTAAGGATTCTAAAATAAAAAAATCATTTCATAAAAAAGTCAAACATTTCAAATTTCAACAATTACTCATCCCAAATTATAACGTTTTCACATCTCACGCATATTAATAAATGTAATCAATTACATATGAGAAAGATATATTATGAGTTATTTTACATATGTGTCTTTAATAAATAATATGAAAAAAAATAAATTAAAGAATTGAATAAATAATAAAAAAAATATAATAGAAAAAATAACATTAACATTTTGTTGGTATTATAAATTTCAACGACTACTCATCCCAAATTATAACAATTTTTTTAAATGACTTATAATTTGAGACGTAGCATGTATCATTTAGAGTGTGTTTGGATCCATGGAAAGGTAAAGGAAAGAAAGGATAGGGAAAGGAGGTGAGTGCATAAAATGGTTTTCCACCCTTTGGCAACACTTTAAAAAGATGAGGGAAGAAAGTTTTGAGGTGGGACCCACACTCAAAAACTTTCTGCTTGTCCAAGGACGGAAACATGAAAAATGCGTCAACTTCATGAAAAAATGTCCAAAATAGCCTTGATGTAATATATTATTTTCATTGTGCCAATTTTTTAGGCATTAACGTGGTGCATCATACATGCTAGGCAAGTTATGATTTTTTTTTTTTTAGGGAAAGGCAAGTTATGATTTTGACACACTCTACAAATTTATTCTCCCACCGCAAATTTTATCTAAATTAAAATATATTTAAATGTGTAGATATTAATTTAAAATGACATATGTAACTAAAACTTTTCAAGGATGTAATTATCATTTTACAAATATAGACATCATTCTTTCCTTTTACTTTCTATTCACTTTCTCTTATACCAAACAACTAAAAAGATCTTCTCACTTTCTACCATCATTCTTTCCTTATATTTTCTTTCCTTAAACTTTCTTCTGCAAACCAAACATACCCTTAAAGATCTTAAAAGAATGTTTTGAACGCTATCCTTATTCTGTAGTATTTCTCAACAAGAAAAATGCCTAGATATTATACGAATCTTGCTCTTTACCCAACAATTTTTGCTCGTTCCCAACTGAAAAGACCAAAATGCCCTTGCGTGAGTTAAGTTACGTTGAAAATTTACACTGAATTCCAACGTAAGTTAACTCACGTTGCTTTTCTTTCACCATAGTTCTATGGCTCGTGGACCATAAGAAAGCGCCAATCCGAATTCCATAAATGTCAATCAGAGATGTGATGCAGAACAAATTGAAAAGATGCGAAACAAATTGAAAAGATGCAGAACAAATTGAAAAAAAGAAAGCACCATAGTTCTACGGCTGCATGAGTTAAGCTTCAATATGCCAAATTGATAAGATGCGAACAAATAAATGGGTTCGAAGATCTTTCCACCATAAGCTTGAATATGGTGCTTTCTTGTGGTCCACGAGCTGTAGAATGGTGAAAGAAAAGCAACGTGAGTTAACTCACGTTAGATTTTTTTAAAATTTACACTAGCATGAGTTAACTCACGCTGTGTGTTTTAACTCACGCAAAGTTAACAGTAGCGTGAGATAACATACGTAGGGGCAAAATTGTCTGTTCAGTTGGGAGCGAGCAATTTCTGTTGCGTAAAGAGCAGTTTTCATATTATACCGTCTCACATAAGGCCCCCATTCATTTGTCCATTGGTCTAAATAATTTCCGATGTGCAAATAGCTCTCGTTAATGATTTGGCTGAGAGTTTATGGACCATATCACGTCACATCACGACAACATTTCTTTTTTACAAAAAATTATACAATATTATTGACAAATTACTCTCATTGTCAATTATCTTAATTTTAAGGATTAAACATGTTTTTTTATCTGGTAATTTTAATCCTCCATAATATTATAATTTATAAAAAAAATATCTATTTTGAAAGTTTTTATAAAAAAATAGATATTTTTTTGAATAATAATAAAATAGATATATTTAGTTCTCCAAAATAGTCCATATATAAAATACAAATAAGGATCAAAAGTGAAAAAAAAAAATTAAGGGACTAAACTTGAAAGTTTACAATTTTATAGAGATATCTATCTCTTTCTTTATTTTTGTTCATGTTGTTTTTCGTCCTTTAAGATTCAAATCTATTGTTTTATTTCAATATGAGCTATTTGTATTTAAAATTATGACCCTTCATTCACGTTTTTATATGAATATGAATTTTAGATTTGATTTTTGAAAATCATATATGCGAACAAATCAAAATGACAAAAATAACGCGAAAAGAAAATAAAGAACGAAATCATTATCTAAAATTAAATGAAGTGATCACAAATGTAATTATATCCACATTATTCATATTTTAAATACAGATGTAAGCAATCACAAATATTTTAAAAATCTAATCTAATAAGGGAAAGCGACAATAACATTTTCATTTTCCTTCAAAAAATAACATTTTCATTTTACCATTTTTCTTCTGTGCTTAATTGAATCTATATATATTATCGCATTTAGTTATACAAATTTTATTATTTATCACTTTCAAGTAATTTTTGTAAAAAATATCAAAATCCGCTCAATTTAAAGTGTGTAATATTTAATTAAAAAGGATGAAGTGGTAAACATTTAAATGAAGGAGAAGAAAAAGCATTATATCAAAACTATACATCCCTCCTATATATAGTATATTTCAGCAGTAGACTAGTAGTACTATGCGAACTAGAGATGCTATAAAGAGGAGGATACTAAAGCAAGTCTTGTTCTACAAGCAAGTGATATTGTGCCTATAAAAGGCTTTCTATTATGAAACTTCAAGACTAAATGAAATTCATATTGCAAGCAATAATTCTCTCTATTCTCTCTTCTTCTTCCTGATCCAAACTCTAGAAACCAGGTTACAACTGTTTTCCAGTTTTAACAGTTTATCCACCTTATTATATAGGCTTATTCACCTTGTTCTATAGAGAAAAACACTATTGCTGCCCCAACAGACAACAATAACATTCTCGTTTGTCCACTTTTCTATTGTGCTTAATTGAATCTATGTATATTAACACATTTGGTTGTAGAAATTTTATCATTTACTACTTTCAAATAATTTTAATTTAGTAAAAAAAATAAATAAATCAAAATCAGCTCAATTTACGGTGTGTATAATTTAAAATAAATAAATAAATACGATATTTTCCTTACTTTGGTGGAATTATATATATTGAGCTGAATATATTTTTCTTACGGTGTGCTTTAGCTATTTTTTATACGAGAAATGATATTGAATGTCCATTTTATGACAACTTTTTATCTCATATTCACATTATTTTTTATCTTATCTCCTTATTGTTATAATTTTCATGTAAATACCTATTTTTTCTTTGTAAATTATAGTTGTTATATAAGATGTCAATCAAATGATTGTTCAAATAACAGTAATCTTTTTATATCAATACTATATATCCATTTATATAGTATATTTTAGGCTAAATTGCATTTTTGGTCCCTTAACAATTTAGGTAGTATCGCTTTGGTCCCTTAATTAAAATTAGATTTATTTTGGTCCCTTGACTTCTCTCTGTTACACATTTTGGTCCTTTCCGTTAGTTTTAATTCAAAAACGTTACGTTTTCTTCATTTTCTTTTAAAATTTTATTGGGATTCTTATTGTTGAAGGTTGATGAAGATGAAAAAGAGGAGAAGAAGATGAAGAAAACCTAACGTTTTTGAATTAAAACTAACCAAAAGGACCAAAATGTGTAACAGAGAGAAGTTAAGGGACCAAAATAAATCTAATTTTAATTAAGGGATCAAAGCGATAATACCTAAATTGTTAAATGACCAAAAATGCAATTTAGTCTACAATAGTACACCAACTCCTAGGTAGTAGGTAGGGATGCAGAAGTAAATTAACTAGAGATGCTATAAAGTGGATACTAAAGCAAGTCTTGTTCTATACTACTATATGCTATAAAGGTGTTAGCTTGATTTAATAATATCAATAGTTATTATGGAAAAATTAAACACATCTTCAAACGCATCGTCAATTAGCTGGTTACCTGATTGGGTAAGATTTTTTTTTTCTTCATATATCACTCAAGTGACATAGTTCTAATTATATACACAAATAAACTGAATTTAATTATAGGAATGATTTTAATACAATTATCAATTTTCCTTCCTTTTGTTTCAGCTATTTGAAGAAAAGGAAATAGATGGTTGTAATTTGTTTCAACAATGCGAACAAAACTTGTTTGGTGATGAAGAGTTTACTTCATATGACATAGCAACTGTTTTTCAACAAGAGGAAAATTTGCAACAACAACCATTGTTACTTTTTGAAAGCTATTCTTCTTGTCCTTTGGAAACAAATTTAGAAAGAGCCAACAAGAAGTTGAAAACGAACACCATTTTGCATGAAGTTGGTCCATTGTCACAAACACAACTACCTCAAAATAGAAAAGGGTCATTGCAAAAACAAAACGTTGTTGAAACTAAAAATAAACAAGGACAAGGTACTAAGAGGTCTGTGGCACATGATGTCCGTATCATAACGGATAGAAAGAGAAGAGAGAAAATCGGTCGGTGCTTAATTACTATAGCTGCTCTTATTCCTGGCTTGAAGAAGGTATGTTGCTCTCAAATCTCATTGTATCATTCATGGACTCATCAAAGTTTTGTGATCGAGATTATTTTTAGAGGTGTGTTATTCATAAAAAAAGACATGGACATGAAATCAAAGCAACAGAGACATAAGATAGAAAAATAATGTGATTATGAAAAAGAAAGTTGTCACAAAATGATTGTATAAATATTATTTATTTATTTTTTATATAAATATTTTTTTGTTATAAATGATGAAGAAAATTAATTTTAATTAAATAAATTTTTTTTGACAAAAATAAACATATTCATTCATTCAAATTGATAGAGTACATCGATACAATACAAATCCAAATTCGCTAAAAACAAAAAAGACGAATCTGTGAACAAACTCACAACATCCATGTTAATAGCATAAAATGACAAAGTACATATGCCTACAAATATGACTATATTCATGTCTCCGGAATACTCATGTCTTCGGATTTGCAACATTGACGACGCCAAAGTCACTGTCATTGATCGGATCTGCACTTGCTCAAAGTTAATCTTTCAACCTGAATCAAATAAACTCTGCACTAAGACGGGAAATCAAAAACACACCGCACAAAGGCGGGAAATCAAAATAAACAGAGTCGTTCAGAGACGACGAAATCACAAAAACAAACGAAAAAAACAGAAAATATGTGAATCACTTATTCAATTAGGATAAAAGGAAAAACAATTAAGAGGGGTGATTTTTGGGTCAAAATGGACCCTAAATCACTCCTCTAAAAAGAAAAAGAAGAAAATACTGACGACTAGGGTTTGAGAATGAGAGGAGAGAGAGAGGAAGAAAAGAATTAAATAAATTTTGTAAAATAAATTTTAATTAGAAGGTAGGTATAATTTTTATGTTTCGACATATATAGAAATAAAGGTGATTTAAAATTTTGACATTCTTTCTATATTTAGACATGTTGTTCCAACCTTTTAGACATGGATCAAAACCACACGTTTGGACCATTATCACAATTTTTCTTTTTGAAGGATGGACCATTATCACAATATGCATCTATTTATTATTTCTTGTATGTTTGGGACCAAAATCTATTCTGCAGGTGTACAAATGATTACAACATGTTTGACTGTTTTTTAGTGAATTTTTTTTTATTCCGACTCTGAATGCCAAAAAAATTCTAAATCTGACCCCTATCAGATTTATTTTCCAAAATGATCCACTTTCTATTTTTGTTCGTTTTTTTGTCGCTTTCCTCATTCCCGCCTTTTGAAACGGCGAAAATGAGCCCCCTCTCCGACACATGTCTGCACGTGACAGGTTCTGCATGTTTGACTTTTTTTTAAATTTTTTTTTCATTCCCGCCGTTTGAAATGGCGGGATTGGATATTTGATTTTTTTTTCTTCGTTTTTTGTTGTTTTTGGGCAACATATGTATATTAAAAACACAAATAATAATAAATAAAAACATAT
>Ga0228711_1010124_pt1 | contig 12507 bp, 7 predicted proteins | sample MedpolnodulmetaG_2_FD_177996 | JGI IMG/M metagenome (GOLD analysis project Ga0228711, IMG submission 177996) | Root nodule microbial communities from Medicago polymorpha collected in Santa Monica, California, United States - brown nodules | ecosystem: Host-associated > Plants > Roots > Nodule...
GTGATTATGTCTTCTAACCTAAATTCTTACTCTTTCATTGGTCCTCTGCAGAAAAAACCAAGGTGAAGGATTTTATTCACATAAATGATTTTGACAAGGAGACTATTAAGAAGATCTTGGACAGGGCCATTGAGGTGAAAGAATTAATAAAATCAGGGGAAAGGACATTTCAACCATTTAAAGGGAAAACATTGGCAATGGTGTTTGCAAAGCCATCATTGAGAACACACGTCTCATTTGAGACTGGCTTTTCATTGTTGGGTGGACATGCTGTGTACTTAGCACCGGAGGATATCCAAATGGGGTCAAGAGAGGAGACTCGTGATGTTGCTCGTATCTTGTCTCGCTTTACTGACATTGTTATGGCTCGTGTTTTTACTCACAAGGTATGTTGATGAACTGAGGGTCATGTAATCTTAATACATGTTTGGAGTGATGGTAAAATTGATGAAATAATGATAAGTACTGCAATTTTGAGAAAAAACTACACCTTAAAGTTTCAACATATACACGGTGGCAATGTGATTTTGACAATACATTGTCAATCCAAATATTTAAGTCTTCGGCTGTGAGACGAATGGTTTTATGTAAGAAACCAATTTTACCTACCACTAAGGAAGCAACTTTACCTTCCAGACACGTTTTGGAAAACAAAAATCATACATGATTCCGAATATATATATATTGATATTTTTGTCATGAAAGTATTGTTATAATATTTGTTGCATTACCTGTTTTATTGCAGGACATACTTACTCTTTCAAAGTATGCAACTGTACCAATCATCAATGGATTGACAGATTACAATCACCCCTGCCAGATAATGGCTGATGCCATCACTCTAATTGAGCACCTTGGTCGGCTTGAAGGCTCCAAGGTTAGGTTATGTTGCATTGCTATTTTTAAATAGTTTGATCCTTCCTTCTCATTTTTGATGATAGCATTGCTTAAGAAAAATGTATATATGTTTGTTGTAAGAACATATTCCACAATATACATACATCAGGTTGCGTATGTTGGAGATGGAAATAATGTTGTCCATTCATGGTTGGAGCTGGCAAGTTTATTTCCGATTCACTTCACCTGTGCAACTCCAAAGGGCTTTGAACCAGATGCAAAAACAGTTGAGAAGGCACGGCAAGCTGGAATCAGCAAGATTGCGATAACTAATGATCCTAAAGAGGCAGTGAAAGGAGCTGATATTGTTTATACAGATGTTTGGGCAAGCATGGGGCAAAAGGAAGAGGCTCAAAAGCGCCGTTTGATGTTCAAAGGATTTCAGGTACACTACAGTCTACATAATTGATATTTCATGCAGAAAAGATGAGGTTTTCAGGGTTTATTGTTTACATGAAATAACAATTGTGTTCTGCAGGTGGACCAAAGTCTCATGGATTTAGCTGGTTCAAATGCATTATTCATGCATTGCTTGCCAGCAGAAAAAGGAGTGGAGGTGACTGAGGAAGTTATTGAAGGTCCAAAGTCAATTATCTTTGCACAAGCTGAGAATCGATTACATGCACAGAATGCCATAATGCTACATGTGCTTGGCGAGTAACTAGTTAACATGGTGAATGATGATCATCTTGGCACTATAAAATAAAACTCGATTAACTTCAATAATTGACACTTTGAGCCGAGTCTATATCACATCCAATGAAGAAATATCGAGTCATGTGTAATTTCAAGTGTTTGGTTTCAGTTTTCTATTATATATGTTTTCTTCGTGGGTATTATGGTCTGTCGAACATGTATTGGGATCATGTATTTGGCTTGTATTGTATCATTTAGAGTTTTGGAAAAAAATCTGTGAATTTAGAGTTTGTGGGTATTGACTGAAATGTGATGGTAGAAGTTGCCTTTATAACCAAACCATACATAAATTATATCAAGAGTAATTTGTCTCATGAAAACATTATCGCACCTAATTAGATAGGTTGGGCATGTTCTAAATGAGTAATTATTGCTTCACATATTGCTTTTTACACGGTATTCGCATCTCTATCTTTTCAGCCAAAACCCAAAGTAAGATACTTTGCAAGTTAGCTATCTTCTGGGTTAATTATTCCTTGATTAATAAAGGCTTATTTTAAATAGACAACAACTTTTTTTTCGAAAAAATGTGGAACATAACAATTGAGCTATATATTATATATATTGAATTGATTGTTTTCACCTACAGGCCTTCTAAATTTGCCTACTTCATACAAACATGAGCTTACTTTTCATTGAACGGCTCAATTGAAAGAATCGTTGCCAAAGAGTGCATGACCATCAGGAAGCACAATTAACATGCACTGTTCACCTTTCTTCCATGTTGAATCTGTTCCATGCTTCCTGAAGACAGCAATTAAAATAATAAGAAAGTCTGAAATATAACTTCATCAGAAATCTGAAACTTACCCTGTATTATTCAAAAGGTCACTTTCAAACACAAGGGGATGCCATGTTAGTAAAATTGATCCCAATCCCGAATACAACATATATTAACCCGTTTAAGTTTAGAGAAAAAAAGTTTAAGGGAACCATTGTGATTGAGGTTGAAATCAACAAATCAATAGCATAACTCATTAAGGAGAACATGATAAATGTTTTCCATTTTTGAAGAAAGAACGGTCAATGGGAGTAAATATCAAGAACTAACTTTCATGTTGTTTAATGATGGATGAAGACCACAAACCTTTAGAAGATCAAAAACCTTCTCACAAGTGTACTTTTGCTGAATGCTAGCCCCTCGCTGCTGCAGCTTATCGGGATGCACACAAAGAGTGGCTTTACGGTAAGCTTTCTTTACATCAGGTGTGGTTACTATTGCTGTTAAAGGAATTGGTTGCCAACCGCTATCGGGCCCAAGGATCTGCGAAATTCAAGTGTTATCAAGAAATTCCCAAGTAAAATAGATCTACCAAGAAATGCTATTGACAAAACTAAAAAGGCAAGGTAGTATAAAGTAAAGGTGTTTTAAAATTTTAAAGCAACCCAGCATTTGGTGTATTTAATGAAAGTGACTTCTTCACAATACAAAGACAATATTGATTCTTATCAATCAATTCACACGTGTTTTCTTAATATTTCAATCAAAACAAGTATTCAAATCTTTAAAGGTAAAAGTAAAATGAACACTTCGTCCATATCAGCCAAGTTATAGACTCCACAGATAAGTAAGGGTACTCGAATAATAGAAAGCTTTTTAAATTTCTTGTTTTACTCCCCTAAAGTTTGCAAGGAAAGCTTCATTAACAATAAAGGAAAAATCCATGGCCAGTTCATATGCAATATATCAAGAAATAACAATCTAAAGGGAGGTATATTCATCAGAGGTTATATTCTAAAAGGAGGTATATATAGAACGTTCATTCGTACATATTGTAATGTCGAAAGCAATGCTCTCAAGTTTCCTGCCTTCCCACTTGACCACCTTTTAACATCCGCATCGAGAGCTTCAGCTACCCTCTGCAGGAACGAATATTGTGTTAGACAAAATGGAGAACATGTGAAATGCAAAATATGATAGATAATTACATGTCTCTCCTCTTGCTCTTTCTGCACAAGCCGATCACGCATACTCTTTTCGGCAAGAGCCTTTGCCTGCATAACGTAGAACAGTGATTGTAGGAACAATTTGACATATAAACCAATATGTACAAAAAACATGGGCAAAACAAGGAACCATACCACACGTTCTCCTATTCTCTGATGCCTCTCGGACCTAGCTTTACATCTCTGAGCAGAGTCAGCATTAACTCCATCAAAGACCCCAGTAGAATCACGAACTTCAGAAAATGCAATTTGTACAGAATCAATAAATATTCAAAGAAATAAAAAAAATAAAAAAAAGATGGCACCGATATCACGTAAAGTGGAACTATTTAACTTCACATACCACCATAGCTGAAAGATTTCGAATGGGCGTTTTGCTTTGTTCCATTGCTTCTGGATGCACCAACGTACTTCTCTGGAACAGACTTGTCAGGTTTATTTTTTGCATCAGAAGCAGCCTTCTCAGACAGTGCCCTCTCCAGGGCACGTGCTCTTGCCTCTGCAGTTGCTCTCTCCACAGCAGCGCGTTCAGCTTTAAGTTTTGCTTCCATTGCAGTCTTCTCAGCCGGTGTTTTCTCATTTGCTTGACTAGTGGTTTTTAGCCTTTCTCGCCCATTCAAAATGTTCTTTTGACGTGCTTCAGCTGCAACCCTCTCCAGAGCTGCCCTCTCTCTTGCATCAGCAAATGCCCTTTCACGAGCTTCACGAATTGCTCTTTCTACAGCTAATTTCTCCTTTTCTCTTTCTCTATTCTTTACTTCATCGATTTTCTTGAGAAGTTCCTTATCCACCTCTACCTTCTGTGACTTACCATTGGCTTCCTTCACTTCCTTTGTCACGGATGTTTGATGACTCTCCTTTATTTTGCTGGGAATTGATTTCACCTCCTCTTCTTTGAAGGGTATCTGAGATGCTTCACAAGAAGAGGTAGATCTATTATCCTCGATCTCTTCATCTGACACAACTCTATCCTCCTTTGCATCCATACATATTTCTATAGACTCAGGAATTGTTTCTTCAAGAAGCATAACTAGATCGCAGTCAGATTCTGCCTTTTCCAAACACTGATCTTGGTTTTGCCTAACCTTCATGTCAGTTTCACCAACATTTGTGGAATCATTGTCAATGGTAACTGTTTCAAATGTACTGTTCATTTGATACACTGTTTCACTGAGTACAGGGGCACCTTCATCAAAGCCAGAAGTTTGGCCTGCATGTTTCTCGCAGAAATCATTAGTAACTTGAACAGATTCTGGCTCTTCATATTTCTCTTGATGTTGTACTGAAGCATTACTTGTGATCATTATATCATCCTGCAGATCACATGAATAAAACTCTGGAGTTACTTCAAGAGTTTCATCATTTTCATTTACTGTATTAGAAACCTGTGTTTTGTTCAACTTCTCAGTTTCATCTGGTTCATAGCTAGAACTGGATTCTGAGGTGTTGCCCGATTCTTCTTCTCTTATCTCCTCATAAATTAGATCAGTTTGAGTCTCTATAATTACTTCAAGCACCTTGTTGTCTTTCCTTTCACTCTCATTTTCTTCCATAGGGTGTGTGGCTCCCTCGAGGTCATTTTCACAAGCATGGGCATCTTGAAGCCTCACATTTCCATTTAAATCACCAGCCTTTGTATTTCTTTCATAAATCTCTTCATCATGGTGAATATGGTCAACTATGTCCTCCAGTGTTTCCTTGACATTGATATTGCTAAACATACTATCAGTGGCTTCTCTCCAATAGGAATGTTCTACCTCTTGATTTACATCCCAAGAACCAGATGCATTCCTTCTCGTTTTGTCTTCTAAACACCCTGAATTATATATTTCTTTGTCCATGCTTATTAATTTTGAATGATGAGGACTGCACGGTCCTTCATTGTCTAATAGCTCTGGAGACTCTGTCAATTCACATTCTTCAAACTCACTGACCACTTCAACTTTATTCTCACTTTCTTTTTGCTCTTGAGAAATTTCTCTGTCACCATTTCCAAGTTCCTGAATAGCTCTCAATATTTTTTGGCATTCTTCCTGATCAATGGACCATTTAGTCTTTTTACCATCTTCTGGCTTATAGCCAATACTTTCTTTCTTTCCCATCATCGACGATTTCCCACCTAGGTTAATTACAGAGCCTTTTGGTTCATTAAACGGTGTAACCTTGTTCTCAACTTCTTCAACTTCTTTAACCTTCAACCTCTTGTCTGTCACTCCACCGTCAAGTTCCTCCTGAATCGGGTTTGTTTCACCAGCAACTTCTTGACACTTTTGTTTAGTTTCATGGACAAGTTCTTCACAATAACTTGCTTCATTAACTGCACGAACCTTTTCTTCACCATTCTCCTGCTCCCAATATTCCTCAACCATTTCAATTGTATGATCAGATTTTTCAGGTTTTTCAGTGGCATTCCTACCAGTGTTTTTAATATAAGGGACTTTCTTAGCATTTCCTGCCTCTTTAAGCTCAAGATTTTTTCCTTTATGATCTGCTTCTTTCAGTTCAACCTCTTCCTTATGTTTGTCTGGAGACAATTTCAATTTGTTCTGTACTTCTTGTACGGCTTCATTTGCAGTACACATTTCTTTATCCCCAATATCTGATCTTACTTTCTCTGTTCTCATCGGTAGCTTTCCTACATCAGAAGAAACTTGCAGCAAGGCATCCATTTCTCCAAATGTTTGCCTTGTATTAATCTCTTTAACTTTTGATGTTTTGCATGCAAATTTAGCTTCCTTTTTTTCCCTGACTTTCAAATCGATACTAGACTTCTGTTTGACATGATCAGGAAAGCCTTCTTTCTTTCTTCTCATTGATTCTTTTGCAACCTTTATTTTCATTTGAGCCTCTTCTATTGCCTTCCTTAAAGCAGCTACAGAAGCTGCTGCCGCTGAATTTGAGTCAACCGTGTCTTCTAGGTACGTCGGTGAATCGGCACCAGCAGCACTTTCATATGTGCCACTTTGAGATGCTTGGCATTTGGTTGCCGTTGATCTCGAAGTATCAATGTCATTATTATTATTATCCAAATTATCTGTTACAGTCTGGGAAGGAGGAACTTTGACTTCATGAACTGCGTCACTTCCATTGCTAGTCTCGCATGCATCATAAAACATATCAACAGAGTTGGATCTATTTATAGCTTTCCCTCCATTGTTGGAAGACTGTTTCTTGACATTATTAGGTGAAGCATGGACAGATGATTTATCACAACGTCCACCTTCTTCATCATAAAACATATCAACAGAGTCGGATCTATTTATAGCTTTCCCTCCATTGTTGGAAGACTGTTTTTTGACATTATTAGATGAAGCATCAACAGATGATTTATGACAACGTCCACCTTCTTTTATCCCCTCATCACAATGAATACCAGAAAAAGCATCCTTTGCTGCTGGTATAGACCATTTAGCTCTGCTCGTCTTTACTGAACTGACTTCTTCAATTAAACAAGTGTAAGCAGGGACAGCATGGAGTTGAGCTATATGTGTTGTCCCATTTGTTCCATTTTCACTTCCTTGGTTAACTTTATGATATGACATATTGATAATTTTGGCTCCATTGGATGAAGGTGATATCACCGGGATTTCCTTTGAAGAATTAACACGATCTTCTCTGCAAGATTGTTCTCCACTTTTGACTTTGCTCCTATAGAATAACACATGTCAGGAACACCGTTAAGGTCACCGTCTGTATTCTAAGCATCTCACAAGTTATGGATAAAAAAAACTTTAATTTGCAGCTTATAGCATAGGCGCTTATTATGATAAGCACTTATATATAAGCTATTTCTATAACAAAAGTTAAAATAAAGTTAGACTATTTTTGTATAAGCTATAAGCTGTTTTCATAAGCTATTTGGGAGAACTTGTGAAAATAAGTTGAAAATATCTTATTAACATGTCATAAGCGGTTTTCATAAGTCCTCTCAGACTCTTTAACAAGCGTTAATGTCAGTAGATAAATTCAAATAAGTTAATCCAAACTAACCCTCCAAAAATAATGATACAAAATTGATTAGTACAATAAAGGAGCCCCCTTTTGGAGAGCTTTTGCTTAATTTTGCATAGAAAAGAGTGCAATTATAGCAGTAGATTCTCATTGATTCAAGATTTACTTTTGAAACAAAAAAAAAAAGTACATAGAATAATAAAGAAAAAAGCACTTAACAGTAGTTAACTTCTCATTGAAGAAAATTCACATGACCGACAAATCAGTCAAAAGGAAAAGGCAACAAAATCAAAGAACAAAAATTCTCAATTTCAAGCAAAACACCAAAACGCATGCAAATAAACGATTCAAATTCCACAATAAAACGAACAAAACCCTAAAATACATTAACAAGTAAAACTCACCGTTTGGATGCTTTAGGCTTCGGAATCAGTTCCTCAAAAGGTACAGCAGTGTCTAGATTGTCGAAACCGCTGAAGACTTTTGAGTAATCGAGGTTTGAACGCTGAAAATCTTCAACCATTCTCCTTTCCTTGAGCTCCGGAAGTTCGAGAATCGGAATCGAAGAAGAAGCATCTGAGCAACCGAAAACCTCGTTGTAATCGTCGAATTGAGAGAAGCTTGGAGTTCTTAGCTTGATTGGAGTAGCGAAAACACCGTCGTAAGCAGATCTTCCGGTGACGGAGTAGGTGTTGGAGTGCTTCTTTGTTAGTGTTGAGGTGGTGGCTCCGAACTCCATGACGACGGCGACGGTGACGGTGACGACGGCAAGATTCTTCGTTCGTGTTACTTTTTTTTACTCTGCGAAAGTACGAAATGATTTTGGAGAGTGAGAAAGAGAAACGAAGAAGGGAAGAAGCACGAAACGTGATTCAGAGAAGAAAAAAAAAGAGTGAAAGTGACTTTTCCAAACGGAATGAGAGGGAAAAAAATAATAAAAATCGCGGTATTAACCGTCAGAAAAAGAAAACGCTATCAATGCGTGTTGTTATTAGTAGCCGTTGGTTGCTCTTAAAAGGTGTGGTAACCGGCAGAAGTACTGATGATGACCGGCTGAATCGGTGATCCTCAACAAAATAATTATAATCTTTGTGTGCGTGTGTAAAGATTAATCTCTCAGAGTTTACTTGGATAAAAATTATGAATATGATTCTCAAAAATATTTTTAAAAAAATGAGAGAGGGGCTTTGTTTTCCTTTTAGCTAGGGAAAAGTGCCGTATTATAACGTCATTATTGGGGGTAGTTTGGGTATGACACTTGGGGTTGTGATTAAAAATGTTCAAGTTTGCGTGGTTTATTGTGTTGATGATGCAAACAGCTGTCTAATGCCTACTGCTTTGGTCATCACCAACCAACCAGTGCATGCATACAAACAAAACAAGGACATGTTGATACTTTTACTCGTTTCTTTTGTTCGTATCATCTTACCTGGCCCTGTTCTAATCAAATGGACGGTTAGGTATTTTTTTCATCCAATTTAATAATATCTTGCAATGTATACTACTTGGTTTAGTTCTGCCATGATAAACACCCTAAAAAACCCTCTAAAATACGTTTAACATTTCGATTTTATAGTCAAAATACGTGCGCCAGAAGAAAATATGGTAAGAAAATAAATTGTTTAAGGTAAAAGACCGGATCATAGAAACAAAAACAAAATAATCCAAAATATTTTTCCTCTCTCAAGTATTCAATCTCAATCCTTAATCAATTTTTCTTCTTCTTTTTTTAATTTTAAAAATCTTTTTTTTATATATCGTAAGTAAGTTGAGAAATGCTAGCAACACTCACTTTTCAACATTTTCTCTAACACTCACCCTTTTATTGGATGAAATCAATGCATGTCCCACCGCTGTGTGAGTTCAATTTTCAAAGTGTAGACATACAATGATTTAAACAAATAAGAGAGTGAGTAGTAGAGAGATTGTTCAAAAGAGAGTGTTGATAGCATAACTCATCATGAGTTAGATTTTGCTACCTTGACAATATACTTATGTCAATTGACAAGGCAACATGATCTAACTCAAAACAATCTTTTTGAAACACTTTGTCTTTCATCATTATGTTGCATATCTGATTCCGAATAGGTTCTTGTGAACCTGATCTAGTTGACATGTCGATCGAAGTATGTCAGTTGGCAGGTCAGCTGGATCAAATACAAAAGCACATCTTCGAACACCTACAAAGTCTGGTGCTATTCAGATTGTATAATCCAAAAATACCTAACAATCTTGTTCGGATTTTAGAATCCCGATAAATGGTATTTTCGGAAATTTTATAGGGGGCGTGAATAGTACAGGATGGGAAAAGTAAAAGCAAAAAAAAAAATACAAAGATCTGAGCCCATTGGACTAACGAAAGCCTAAAAGCCCATAATATGTAAAGTGTCTTGTTCATAAAGAAAAGAGTAAACAAAAGGAAAAAGGAAAAGGAAGCTTGAGTTAGTTTCGTGAGTAACAAAACAAAACTTCGCCGATCACGAAATCAAAATCGGAGATGTTTAGAAATCAATACGATACCGACGTAACAACATGGTCACCGGCGGGAAGACTCTTCCAGGTGGAATACGCCATGGAAGCAGTTAAGCAAGGTTCAGCAGCAATAGGTCTCCGATCCAAAACTCACGTGGTTCTCGCATGTGTTAACAAAGCCAATTCCGAATTATCTTCTCATCAGAAGAAGATCTTCAAGGTTGATGATCATATCGGCGTTGCTATCGCCGGTCTCACCGCCGATGGCCGTGTTCTTTCCCGGTACATGAGATCTGAATGTATTAACTATAATTACACTTATGAATCGCCTCTTCCTGTTGGTAGACTTGTTGTTCAGCTCGCCGATAAGGCTCAGGTTAGGTTACTCTCGTTTTCCGTTTTTACCTCTGTCTGTTATTATTGGAATTAGGGTTTTGAAATTGTAGCTAGGGTTTTTTAGGGTTTAACTCAGTAATTCAATTAGGTTAAATTAAGTAATTTTAATGGATTATATTTGAACACATCCATGATTTGATTTCTTATGCATGTGTATGTTAATAGTGTCAGCAATATTTTAGATTATTTACTTTAGGATTCTAAATGAGTTAAAGTTCCGGGGTTCGAATCACAAAGAGAATAACAATTAACATACTAACATTTAGAAACTATTAGAAATGATTTGGTAATTAATGAGTTGGACCAAAATATGGTGAATGATAGAACATTTTGGCGTAATTTGATCCATGTAGCTGACCCCACTTAGTGGGAAAAGGGCTTGGTTTTTGTTGTTGTTGCTGCTTTCTAACAATATTTTCAAATTTTTATTGGTTGTAACATTTGATGTGTTTTTCTTTTAAATTGTGAGGGAGAAGATGGAAGCTGATTAGTGAGAATGTATTTTAGGAAATATTAAAAACAATGTTTAGAATTTTTTTTGAATTTTTAAGATGGGTTTTCTAATGTTTATTTTATCCTTGAAAATAGAAATAAGAAACACCAAAAGTAAAACATGTCATTAGTTTCCTTTCTACTTGGTGGTTTTTGTGGGGGAGGACAGGAGTTGTCCAATCTGGGTATGCAAAATACTATGATACTTCTATGGTGTTTGGATATGTTTCTTCCTGTTGTATGTTTTTTTTATTATTTGAATGTCTTTAGAATTTGAGGATTTTAATTGGTTGAGTGTCTTTGTTTGTGATTGTGGTGTGTTTGATGTGTTTGCTGACTCTTGTTTTCTGAAAATGACTTGTTGCTTGTTGGAAATGGTGGTAAGTTTGACAAAATCATGGTGATAATACGATTTTGTTGAAGCTCCAAACTTAGTTTTTGCCAATTGTGATTTTGCCAAACCTGTCGATAATCCAAACATACTCTTTTTGATGTTTGGTTTTTGACACGGCTCACATTAATGGTCAAGTTTGGATTAGCATATGAGAGCTTCTCAATTAAAATACGTTTATGATTTTCACCTGTGAAATAATCTTTGTACCTCCATCATGTTTGTCAAGAAGACAAAGAAGAGAATTTTCTAAAAAATTGAGATGCAGAAGCTAATACCAACTTATACCCAGAAGTATATAAATGTGTGTGGAAAAGTTTGTTCAAGCGTAAAGACATCATTTTTGAAATGTTATTTGGCATTACCTATTTTGTATACTTTATATGGAAGTAGAGAGACTGGTGTGCAGTATCTTTTCTTTCCTCACTTAGTTTCATGCTTTCTATTTGCTAAATTTTGCTCAAGTGAAAATGTTGTGTTGATAGTGGAACTGCTTGTTGATTAAGATATTTTATAATTCATATGATAGAGACGGAGTTAGACTATGGTGTAGTTATTCAAATTGGGACTAATTTATGCACCCTAATGAATGTCAATGGAACTGTGTACTGATTTGTTACGATCCATTATGGATGTTCTAGGGGTGGACCTCATAGTAATGGGAAAGTGAACTTTGATATCTTACTTTCATTCTCTGTGGAGGCTTTCTAAATAAGTCCTTAAGTACAAAAGACTGTCATTGTGTATATAATGCCATTCTTTGATGCATCTGGAACGCCTTCTTTTTCAAGGTTTTGAGGAGTGTAACAGTGGCATATGATTTACTTAGCATTGTAGTGGTCTATCGACTCTATAGGTATTCAATAAATTGCCGTGATCTTTGTCTAAACTGTCATGAGAGGCTGTTGGTTCAATTTCTTATTGAATTCAACAACACAATTAAGGCATGCATAGAGAAATCCTGAAGGGTGCTAATGTTTTTGTTCAAAACTTCATGGTATGCATCTCTTTGTTGTTTTAGTTATTATCCCATCTAAATCTATGCTGATGTGGCTGTCTTATGGTGTGAAATGGAACACAAATTATTGTTCTTTTATATAACTTGCTTGTAGAAGAACTGGCCGAATAAGGTTCAGTTAATCTTAAGATCTGAAGTAATCAAATAAACAAGAAATCTGATTTGACTTTACTCTTATTGGGTTTAATGATATTTCGGTTGATAGAGTTGCAACATAAAGTGTTAACAACACTGGAAGTACCCCCCC
>Ga0228711_1010127_pt1 | contig 12505 bp, 2 predicted proteins | sample MedpolnodulmetaG_2_FD_177996 | JGI IMG/M metagenome (GOLD analysis project Ga0228711, IMG submission 177996) | Root nodule microbial communities from Medicago polymorpha collected in Santa Monica, California, United States - brown nodules | ecosystem: Host-associated > Plants > Roots > Nodule...
TTTGAATTTTTTAAAAGATAAAAAAAAAAAAACAGACATATATATATATATATATATATATATATATATATATATATATATTCATATCGTGTTTGTTACATTTTTTTAATATTTTAATTTATTCTTATCTGTTTATTACATGTGTAATTTGTATTTAAAATTAAGGGCATTTTTTGAAGAAAAAATTCAGCCCAAAAGAGTTGAAAGAGGTTGTTTTCTTTATATATAACTAGCGAAAATACGGACACTCACGTGTCCGTTTTCCACTCTTTTTATTGCGCTAACGTTTGAAAATTATGAACGATGTTTTTTTTTGTGAAACTTTGATTTTGATTAAAACTAAAAATATAAATGTTTGTTATTTTCAAGTTATAACAAAGCAAACTAACCATGATTATCTTTTTTTGTTGGTGGCCGGAGTTTGAACCCCGGACCTTGCATATATTATCCATTGTCCCCATCAACTGAGCTAAGCTCATGAGGACTAACCATGATTATCTATTTCAATTACACCAACAATATAACAAAAATATATAATCTAAAATTTATTTTTTTAATGACACAAATAACAATATTTATTATAGAAAAAGTTATTTGAGGGTATAATTGGAATAATGAAAAATTAAGTATGAAAATATTCATATAGTTTGTTACACTTTTTAATTGATAAAGGAAAAAAATCAAACATCTATATATTCATATCGTGTTTGTTACATTTGTTTTAATATTTAAATTTATTCTTATTTATTTGTTATATACGTTATTTGTATTGAAAATTGAGGGTATTTTTGGAAGAAAAAATCGAACCCAAACGTGTTGAAAGGGGTAGTTTTCTTTATATATAGTATAGATACTGTATATAAAAAAAAAACGTTTTCGGCTCTTTTAGATTGTTTTTTCTCTTTTCAAAGATTCAATAATATCCTCACTTTTCAATACAAACAATACATGTATAAATAGACAAAAATAAACTTAAATATTAAGAAAAAAGTAATAAACATGATATAAGTGTATATATATGTACAATTTTTTTCTTTTATCTTTTAAAAAGTGTAACAAATTAGATGAGTATTGTATACATATATTTACTTTTTCATTATCCAATTATATACTTAAACAACAACTTTTCTATAATAAAGATTATCGTTGGTGTCATTAAAAAAATAAGAAAATATATTATATTTTTTTGTTATATTGTTGGATTCATTGAAATAAATAATCATCGTTAGTTTGATTTGCTATTATTTGAAAGCAAAAAACATTTATATTTCTACTTTTAATTAAAATTTCATAAAAAAAATACCGTTCATAATTGTCAAACGTTACCGCAATAAAAAGAGCGGAAAAATGGGCACTCACGTGCACACCTTTTAAACTAATTATTAACGGTTGGGGTTTGTGTACAATTTATGTCTCTTCCTTTTTTCTTCCTCAAAAGCAAAAACATGGGTTTTTATGTCTAAAGAAAAATGTGCATCTTGCTAAAATAGATTTTGGGTCTACTGTAGCAAACCCCTTCTATTTAACTTAATATTTGCAAAGAAACTCTTACTTGGTCACAGGACCAACACCTCACATTTAGGCACACACCCATGAAGCTAAAAAATTTAAAAAGAAAATGATTAAAGTGGTATTGATTGATGTGACTATTTTATTTATCTTTTAATTTTTTTGATTTGTGTGTGCCTGAATTTTGTGACTAAATGCTTGTGCTTACACAAGACTTTCTCATATTTGCAACATAGAATCATCCCACAAGTGATAATAAACTCTTCTATGGACACAAATGTAAATGATAAATTATTCTCTTTTAAATTTTACATTTGATATAAACGTGTCTAAATATTTATCATTTGTATTTGTGTCCATGGAAGAGTTTATCCCCACATGTCTCTCTCCCTTCACTAGTTTTTAGTGTTCAAGCCGTTTCTCCATTATTATTTTTTATTATCATCGTTTTTTTTTTCACTTTCTGCTTTTACTTTCATGTTCATGGATTCTACAGTTTTGTATACAATTTCACACACACATATATACCAAAATTTGTCCGCTTGGCAAAAATTAGGTACTCTTGAGAATTTAATTTTAAACTTAATTTGAAATATAGATTTTACTTTTAAATTATAAATTTAAGTGTTGCAAATTTCAATTAAGGAAAGGATGAAAACTCACAAATAACATATCCTATTAAATTTAATTTAAAAATTTTAATTTTAATTATTGATAAGTTATATACAATTGATTTTATCTCACTCTCATGTATTAAATATGAGAGTGAGATAAAATCAATTGTATATAACGAACAACAATATAAACTACATGCATGTATCACAAAGAATACAACCAACCAACCAACTAACTACATGCATGCCTATTGAATTCATTCTCCCTAATGTTTCACCTATTAAGTATGAACCTTGGAGTCTCACATGTTAAATGGTATAAAAAATGTTATATATGTTAGAAATATAAAATGATTGTTAATTCTACCCTCTATTACATTTATCTATTAAATAATTAAATTTTCAAGAGTACCTAGTTACGTACATTAATGATTGGACAAAGGAGGGGCCGACAGATGGATTCATGCAGGTAGACTTTAAGACGGAAAAGTTAATGTAACTTTACCGTAATTTAGTCTAAAAATGTAACATAAGAGAAAAATAAACATAAAGTAATGATGATGTTTCAACCTCAAAATCATTTAACCTCGGTCTAGATTTTAGACACCTAACAATTCGGATCAAGTTAATTCTTATTTTATATTTTTTATATTTTTTTTATATCAATCACTAACCTACAAACCACCACTAACCCAAACCCTTTTATGTCAATATGGTAGCTGTTCAATGGCCACCAACGATTTGCAGAGCTCCACAAATATTTACGAATACACAATGACCAGTTTATTTTTGTTCTCCACGAATACATATATATCCCAACTTTTGGTTAAAGCATATCCTCAATATACATAGTTATAGGAATCATAAAAAGTACCCTTAAAAAAAACGAATCATAAAAACTAACTGGATACATCATCATTAAAAAAGTGCAAAAACGGACACATGGGTGCCCATCTTTTTGTTAGTAATAAATAAAAACACTCTCTCAAACAACTTTAAATAAGGCTATTGCTTTTTTTTAAGGAGATGCTTAGAAGGAAAAATAATTAGAAATGGTACTTATAATATTACAAAATTAAAAAAAAATAGTGATAAACATTTTTTTATCCTCCAAAAAAAGATAAACATTCTTTCATCATTCTTTACAAAAAACACTCCTTTGAATAAACTAAAAGATTTATATTTATTTTTTTCTATCCTTTTTTCCTCCAAAGCTCTCCCTCGTTCCAAACTCCCAAACAAAGTAGTAAATTAATTTAGGTCAAATGATTGAGGCCCAAAATTCTTGAACCATTACTTCAGAACTAATAGTTCAAGATCTTAGGATGTGCTCCTCTTCTTATATTCGAATTCCCTCTTTACCAATTTTTGTGAGTTAGGGTCCGTTTGAATTGAACTTATTTTGAGCTTATGCAAAACAGTTTATGCAAATAAATAAGCTTTTATTTATTATTCATGAGCTTGTTAAGTTATTTTATGAAAAAACAACTTATGAAGATAAAGTTTGCGCTTGTAAGAACTTATGAATTAATATAAAAACTTATTTATTTGCATAAACTATTTTTCATAAGCTCAAAACAAGCTTAATCCAAACGGTATCTTTGTCTATATAGATATTTGCTTTGGTTTTGAATGGCTATGAGTCTCACTAATGAATATTGATATACACCCTATGATCGTTGTTATAAAAAAAAAATCAATTTTTGGATTCATTGAATAACGAATGTAACCGGTTATATTATAGATCAAATACATCAGTTATTCAATAAATTAAAAAGTTGGTTATTTGTTTAAAATAGTAACCAAATGGTGTATGTCATTGAATTAGTCAGTTATTGATCTCGGGCACCAAGTTTAAAAATCAGTCAAGTGGTGTTTAGCCCATGCTTTTTGGGTGAATTTTAGTTTACTGGTGTAAAAAAAACTTTAGATTCTAATTTTGTAATTTGAATATTCTTTTATCTTAAATTTTTATGACTTTTGACGATAAAAAAAAGATGATATGACAAAATTAATCAAGATTCGATCAAATTACAAAAATAGTTTAAATTTTAAAATTTGATGACATCGACAGTTTAAAATCAAATAATCATCAAATTACAAACACATTGCTTTAGATTTTGTTTTACAAAAGATAAATCAAAATCGCTCAAATGAGAGAGAATAAAGAGAAATACTTGCTTGAACACAAACACAAATAGAAAATGATTAGGCACACATACATTTGAATGAATTGAAAAAATTAAAAAAGAAAATAATTGAATGATGTGATTAAATTCTTTTCAATTTATTTTTCTTCACTTGTGTAAGTGTGACTAAGAAATTTTCATTTGTACTTGTATCCAAGCAAGAGTTGCTCGAGAATAAATACTTCATCCATCCCTATATCTAAGCATCCATTTGACTTTATTTTTGTCCCTAAATGTAAAACCATTTTCAAAATACTATATGTATTTATTATTTTTTTCATAAACATATCCATAATTAATATCACTATCTTGTTTTGACATACGAAAAGTCAAATTTAATACACATACAAACAAAGGACAATTTAGTAATAATAATAAAAAAATAGACACATTAATTGCACTAACAATTTTTCTTAAGAAATGTAAAAAAAGCAACGAGGTTTACATACAGGGACCGAGAGTGTACCATTTAACTAAAAAAAAAGAAAAAAGTGAGATGCAGAGTTTAGGATGATGCACGTGTGCCTTGTCTTGTCTGCTGAATTTCCAAGTAAGTAAAGTAACAGTAAAATTTACATAAATGGAACAAACAACTACAAAAGAAGAAGAAGAGGAAGCTCAATTCAATGGGTTTTAGCGTTTCTTCCTTTTCCTTCTCCTCATCTTCATCTTCTTCAAGCTTTTCTTTGCAACACACATTTCCACTGTTGTTAAAAAGAACAACTTCTTCTAACAGAGCTAGCTGCAGAAGAGTTTGTATAAAAAGCTGTTTTTCAGTATCCTATCACAAATTTGTTGATTTTGCTTTGGATGAAACCTCTCACCATACCCACTTGCTCTCTTCTCCTTTACAGGTTTTGATTTGATTATATCAACCTTTTTTACCATTGTTATGTTCTTCTCATTTGTGTTTTTGTTGCAAATTGAAATGGTTGATTAGGGTTTGTTCCATTCTGTTTTTGCAATTTTAGAAACTCTTTATTATATTGGAATGAGTAATTGATTGTTTTTGGACTTTCAATTCTATGCAAATAGTTTTATAAGGTTCAGTTTGGATTAATGTCTAGACTGATTGCAGGAGCTACCCTGTTAAAATAAGTTGATGGTTTTTCAGTTATGAAAATGTTAAGACTTCAATGATAGAATTTTTAGCAAGTTTAGATGCTAATAATGTTGCAAGTCGCGAAATCAAAGAGATGAAGATTTATTTGATAGGATAAAATGAGCTTGAGAGGTCGATATATAGATAGAGTTGGGGCCTGTTTTGATAAACAGCTTATTTGCAGCTTATAGCACAAGCGCTGATGTATAAGCTTGCATAAGCTATTTTTATATCAAAAGATAGAATAACGTTAAATTGTTTTCGTATATGCTGTAAGTTGTTTATATAAGCTATATTGGAGAACTTATGAAAATAAGTTGAAAAAGCCAATGAAAACTGTCATAAGCTGTTTTCGAAAGTTCTCCAAACAGTGTCACAAAACTTATGTCAGTAGATAAGTCCAAATAAACCAATCCAAATAGGCCCCTAGTACAGAATCAATAAACTAATTACCAACTAACATTTTTAACTAACTTTTGAGGGAGTTATAACTTATAACTAACTCCCAAGAGAGCAGTGGGTTAGTAACTCTGTTTCAATTGTTGACTTTGTTCCTCGCCATGTTTGTGGGTATAGATGTTCAATTTAAATTTCCTTATGTTGTCTTGCTAGGAAAGGTACAATTCCATGAATTCTAAGGATGGTAAAGGAGTGCTTAATATGTTATCATTTCAAGCTGACAAGATTAGGCTTCTACGTAGTATGATCATTGAGACAGAAACAATGCAGGTTTGTTCTTAAAACTATTATCAAATTGTTATATATATGATTGGTTCCTCAACAAATTAATCCTTTTAGTCGTTGGTAATTTATTATAGCCAGAGTGATTTTATAGTTTGACCATAACTGTATATATTTTTGCCAAACTTGATATTCTTTACCAACGAAGGATCCTTCATATAATAAGATAATGTAGTTTAACGGATTGAGTAAATGTTCTTTTGCATCTTTTTTCTATCAGATCCTCAGGACGTGTAATGTTGACAATCCCTAGTCCATTATATTCATTAAAAATATTAGTTATGGGAGCATTTTCTGGAAACTCAATGAATTCACTACATCAAATATCTTCTCTATTCTCCGGACTTCAGAGTTCAAATACAAAATGCATATTTCCAGTTCTAATCTAACTGGCATTTCTATTTTAGATTATTTTACTATAATATAATACCATTTCCATCCTTAATTGTGGCATTTCCATTCTTCTCTATTATTTTAGTATAATATGCCTGATGTTTTTCTATGGCATTGCACTCTTCATGCAGGTTTTGGACTTTACTGTATTTCCAAAAGCGGAGTATGATGTCCCCATATTTTGTGCCAACTTTTTCTCGACTGCCAAAACAAACATTGTTGTGTTGTAAGTTATCGTCTTCTTCCCTAGTTACTGCAATCCACTTGTATAAATGTATAAATAATATTCCTTGTGATTCTTTATTTTACTTGTGGATAAGTCTAAGTCGAGCAACATGATTATAAACTCATTTCTAAGCCACCTTTCTACATACAGAAGCTGGTCTACTACTGTGCATCATTTTCCATACAATAAAAGTTTATCACTTATTACAAAAACTTATCATGGGTTGCTTTACATTGCACAGTCAAAGAGTGAATCATTCAGTAACTAATATTAAATGTTTTACCGCTAGTGTTTAGCTCTTTGGTTTACTATACTTTTGTCGAACCTTGAAGAAGACGAAGTCTAGTTTTCCCCAATATTTTTACACTGTAAAAATCTTATACTTGGAAGTCTAGCTTTTCTTCACTGATGACATTGGCAATGTTATAAAGTTTTCCATAGTGCCATTTATAGCTTCAATCATTTAGAACAGTGTACTATGTCTTCTATAGATCACTAACCTTGTATTAATGATGCCAGGGACCTTAACCCATTACATGATATCATCAATCAGGATGACTACATGGAAAAGTACTTTAAAAGCTTAATTCCTATTGGCCTGAAATATGCTGAGGTAACTGCAAATATTTTGTGAAAAAGTACCAGAAAAAAAATGATTTGTGTTTTCAGTTTTGGAACAGTTAATGACAACTGCATAACAATGTTCAAAGTTTTGGTATTGAGTAACTTCTTAGTGACCACATTAACCATAAGAATGATGGATTTTTCAAAAACTTTATATACTTTTAACGAGTAAATTTCCATTAGTTCTTTAATGTCCTCGTGCACACAAGTGTTTTTATATTAATTAGAGCAGTTATCTCTCAAAGGACTTAGGATGACTACTGAACACAGACTTCGTGCAGCATTTTCCATGGGGAGGGAAGCTCACAAGTGAGTCTATAACTTTTTTTTCGCCAATAGTCATTTGGACAAAGTTTACTTCAAGCCCACAAAAGTATGATATTCTGTATTCAGCATTCAGAGATTATTACAAGGTATTAATTCCTATGACCATGGCAATTCATAATATTCTAATATGTTTAGTGAACACTAAAACAGACCTTGCAGGTATGGTTGGAATTGATAGCCACAGCAGCAAAAGAGACTGATGGATATCAAATTTCCCACAATCTTGAAGCACAACATAGATATCTGACATGGAGAGCCGAAACGGTAGTTTGGATTTATCTCAAACTTTTGTCTAATTGGCAGTCATATGATTGGCGATCTGGCCATGAGAAATGCATGTGTTTATCCATTTATAATTTTGAATTGTTTTTTAAGATTTTTTGTTTGCGGAAATATTTTGAAAGTAGGATCCTGGACAAGGTGTTTTGAAGAAGCTGATTGGGGACACACTTGCAAAGGTAGACTGAATTTGAGGCCAGTTTTGTTTCTCTACAAAAAATAATACTACAGATCCTCACTTTCTGTTTTATACTATAGGATTTATTAAGAAGCTTTCTCTTTAACGGAGTCGATGAACTAGGAAGCAAAACGTTCAATGATTATTTTCCTCATTACCACGGCGAGAAAGAAACTCTAAATAAGAAAGGCGGTATTGCTGGGAAGTCTTTTGAAAATCGCCCATGGGATGCCAGAGGAAAATTCCTTGGTAAATCATTATTTAAAAAAAATAAATTATAATTGCTCTACTCATATCATTATGTTTATAATGTCCTTTCATCAGGGTCCTACAAGTAACTAACTATGCTGTGATCAAAGGATTGTTTCCTCTGCTTTTTTTTTTTTCTTTTCCTAAATGCAAAAAATGTTCTGCAGACATTTTTTAAGATAGTAGACCTTAATTTCAAGTATTCATGAGTAACAACATAGTAGTTTCAGTTATAGAAAATTTGTATCATATATTACATGATAAGTTTATCCTATACATTGAGTTACATGATAAGAGAATCTAGTCTCATACATTACAAGCGATCTTCGGAATTTTAATGCGCTTGACATTTATCTATTACCAAAAGACTAAGGTCTACTTAATGTGGTGCTGACATTTGGTCCTTGGAATATTTTAGGTCAATGAATTCTGGAGCTTGTGCACACCTTTGCAATCAAACTGGTTAAATTTCTTTGACTCGGGTTCTGTAAGCAAATATTGGGTTTCCGGTGCAAATTTTTTCCATGATGAATGCTTGGTCCGAATCAATTGACGAATTGGTCACCTGTTACCAACATGCTTGCAACTTTTCCTTGATGTACTATTATTGTATTATGATTATGTTATGTCCATGCTTCTTGTTGTAATTTTACATATGTAAAAAGAAATAAATACGGCGGCTAAAAGCAAATATCAACACCGATGACTGTTAACATGTTTGTAATTTTTACATCTGTATTGTTAGATTCAAATTTTGATTCGTTAGGAGCAGTTTCATAATAGCTGTATTTTATATTAGCAACTTAATAGGTGTAATATCATGAGTTATGTTAGCAAATATTTAATTATGTATTTTATATTGATTACATAACCTGAGACTTATCATGGATTTGGAATGTTAATTTGTCAAGGTTCTTATATTGATCATTTTGTAATTGAACGATTAGTGAAATGTTTCATACTATCCTATCTAGTTCAAATTATATTGTCTGTTCTAATTTTTTTTATCTTAACCTTCTGTTTTGTAGTTTAAAGGCGCTATATCGATGATATATGATAAATATCTCTTGAATTTTTTAATGAAAAGTTTTAATTACATGTTTTTCTTGTAAAGTGTACTATTGACTTATGTAAGATTTGATTTTTATTTTTCTGACGCAATTTGATAAATTTGTTCACGAAAGTGAAAAATATAGTTAGATAATTTGATATAATAACAGGATGATAAATAGTGTGTACCTGGAAATAAGAATGCTCCATCATTTATAGATATCATTGTAATGTAGGACTTTAAACTGCAAGATAGTTTTTCTTCTCACTGCTTGATTGACCAGAGAGAGTTTCCAGCGACGATAGCCGATTCTTTCTTGCGGGGAACGCTTTCGTAACATATTTAAATTTCCTTGGCTTCAGGCTAGTCAACTCATCTTATGCACTTTTTAAGAAATCTAGTTCAAGTACTCAAAAGTAAAAGAAAGAGAAGGATCTAGTGACGTAAACCATATGATATCATTTTTACTCCCAAGCACCCCGAAAATACTAAAATACCTCGATGAAAGTTAACTCCGCTGGCTAATGGTGTTGGAGCCAGCAGCAATTAACTGCTGTCGGGGGATATTTTGGTACTTTTGTGGTGTTTGTGAGCAAAAATGAAAGTGAGAAGAGCAATGTTCAAACTGCAAGGTGTTCTTCTTAGGCCATCCCAGTGGACTGATTTATGGGCTTCTTCTCTTTGAGATGTAAGTTGGGATCCTTTTTCATGCAAGCAGTGAGATGAAAATTGCTCAATAGAATTTCGCTTCCAGTTGAATTGTAACTTTTGATCGACTTTTTTTTATATGTAAAATTTGATCGGGTTGTAACTCCTGATCGATTTTTTTTCAGCCAAGTGAACAATTTTAAGATGCATGTTGAGCTACCATCGAGTGAGATGCACGGTGACATGAGAAGCAAAGACGCTTCCCAGACCCTTAGAATATCCTGTTGTCACTTGCATTATTTGATTTATGTTTTTTAACCCTTCATTTTTATTTATGCACTGTGAGCATCTTCAATCGAGCACAATTATCTAATTGTTTTTACATTTTAATACAGTACTTAAGCACTACATTTCTTAGACCCCGAAAATTTTCATAAAATAAAACTAAAGAAGTATCACAACTAACTCTATATTTCTTCCCTAAAAAAATAATAAAAATAACTCTATATTTCTCTTATATTAAACATTTAAACCATATTTCAAAAAGAAAAAACATTAAAACCATGGCGCATCCAATCAATGTTGTCAAAACCGTGTGTTAAAAAATCGGAATTCAATCAATTTTGAACCATTTAATTTGTTATAAAATCGAATTAATTTAGTTTGATTTTATCCGATTTTGAAGAAATTAACTTTTTTTTTTGTTTGTTTTAACTTTTAGTAGCTTTACTAAATTATTAAACTCTTGTTTTTTAGATAGATTTTTTTGGATGTTTATATGATTAAGTGGAATAATTTATGTTCTTTGTTTTAAGTTTATGAACTCGTTGATAAAAAAATATAAGTTTATGATATTGTGTTGGATCATAACATTATGATGTGAGTTCAATTGAAAGAATATTTAGCTTGAACTCACACCATAATATTATGATCCAACACAGTATCTTAAATAGCTTGAGCTTAATCAAAGGAATATTTAGCTTGAACACACTTAATTCTCTAGTTTTCTTGATAAACCCAATATGGGCGTATATGTATAAGTATGGCTATCCAATCTTGTACACAACTTCAGTCACAAATTAAATATTATTTTTAGCAAATGAAAAATATTTCAAACAAAATTTTGTTTAACGTTGTTAATATAAATTAACCGAACAATTAAAATCGAATGGTTAATGAACTTAATCAAATGATAAATTGTTTAAAAGAACTCAAGTTCAATTAACAATATCCTAAATTAAAACTTGAGTAGATCATAACACAATATCCTAAATTAAAACTAAATATTAATTAAACTCAAGTTTTATTCCTTCAATTGAAACAATTTAATAATTTATAAACTTTAAAGTTTTAAGATAAATGTAACTAATTTTATAAAGTTTATATATTTAAATATAATGTCTTAACTATTTATTAATACTTTTTGTTTAAATCACATAGAGATATTGATAATGGACCACCTTAAAATCCGATGGGTTGGCCATACACATGCCAATTTTTATAGTGAAATCCCCCCCAGTGTGCTAAATAGCATCAAGAATTCTTCAAGAATAAAGAGCAGTCAATCACAATGCACTATTTGCCAGTTGTGTCTTAAAAAATTCTTTAGGCTATTTTTCTAGAGAAATAGCATTTTCCATATATAAATTATCTTTCCCTCATTTCTCCATTTTAATTATTTTTAGGGAAAATTACACCCACCTCCCCTGAGTTCTATTGAAATGACACAGACACCCCCTTTAGTTTTAAAACTTACAATAACCTCCCTTATGTTTTCATCAATTAGACAAACACCTCCCTTTGTTGTCAACACCGCTAACTTTCTGTTATCTTTTTATTTTATTTTTGAGAGATGATGTGTTTTACGTGAGGGTTGAAATCATTTGAGAGAATTTCTTTTTCTATCAAACCATCAAGCTAGCATAAGCTGTTAAAAATACTTTTAGTTCACTTGAGAACAGAGCAATAAAGGTTGCAGAAAGTATCAAAAGTTATTCATAATTTGAATATTAAGTCTTGTATCCCATTTTCCCTCATGAAATTGAGATCTTAGTGAGAGACATTTATAGAATAATCGTAACATCAAATATAAAGGTTAAAAAACACTAACATAATAACAAAAAAGTTCCTAATTATTGTCATAAATCTTTCAATTCCCACATGATTCAAAATATAAAGGTTCATTTACGACAATGACAAAATCAAATAAGGAAGAACACAATAAAACAGGGTTTGTATTCATCTTATTTTTCCCCAAGGTTTGTCTTTTCCAAATTCAAGAATCCTTTTAAAAGTTAACAGAAAATTTTCTAAAAAAACTAAAATTGAAGAAATATTAACAGTGTTAATTGTGAAGGGAAGTGTTTGTCAATTTG
>Ga0228711_1010129_pt1 | contig 12503 bp, 7 predicted proteins | sample MedpolnodulmetaG_2_FD_177996 | JGI IMG/M metagenome (GOLD analysis project Ga0228711, IMG submission 177996) | Root nodule microbial communities from Medicago polymorpha collected in Santa Monica, California, United States - brown nodules | ecosystem: Host-associated > Plants > Roots > Nodule...
TTTTTTTTTGTGGTGGCTGGGATTTGAACCTCAAACTTTGCATATATTATGCATTTGTCCTTACCAACTGAGCTTAACTCACGAGTACGCGCTCCTTGATCTTTATCCAACTATCAAGATCTCTTAATTTTGTGAATGCGTGACTCTTCTAACTTGATAAAATTATTCTGGTTAATCATTATTAATATAACTAAATGGAAGCTATATTATTATCCTTTTGATTTTCAAATAGGTATTTCTATTGGTCAATAGTTAGTTAAAGTTGACATCACATGCATATTATATAAAGATTATTATTTTTCCCACCTTATGGTATTCTAGCGCGCCTTGCGTTTTTCCAAAAATGTCCTTAAAATTTCCAGATTTAATAATTCGGAACGGTGTTTTCATTTGTTAAAGGGTGAAAAATGAGTTACGGATTTTTCCGGATTTTGTAATCCGAAAACTTCAAAAAATAGGGTGCGCTACATGATTTTTCCGGATTACATAATTCAAACACCCCCTAAACACCCGTTTTCAAGGAAAAACAGTTCGGATTATATAATTCAAACTGTATCAGCACAAATTTTAAACATGTTTGTAACACGGATAATCATTTTAGGGAATAATATTAATCTTCATAACTCTCATCCTTCTGTTTTGAGTCATTGTTACACGTTCTTAGTCAAAAATCGGGTTTTCGGGCTACTTGATCAGATTGCTCAGGAACTTCCCCATAAAATCAGAAAAAATTCAAGGATCATGACTACCCTAGAAGAGACTTTTTATGGAACTCTGCCCCTTAAAATCCAAAATTTCAACGTTTAGACCCATTTTTCATATTCTCAGAAAAATTCGAAAAAATTTGCATTAGTTTTATTTGATTTTTAGAATTTTTTGGTGGTATTTTTATATTTTTATGATTTTATTTGACAGGTTTTTAGCATTTTTTACTTAGTTTTTTTTGTTGTTTTTAAAAGCAAAACTCAAAACTGCTGAAATGTGAGAGAGTTTGATGGCTGATTATACATAGGAATTGTCTGGATTATAAAATCCAAAATAGGAAACATGAATCCGGATTTTAAAATTTGAATTGCACAAGGGCATTTTTGGAAATTTTACAGGGTGTGAGAGAAGGTCATTGGGTGGGAAAAGTAATACTCTTATATAAATATGTCCCTAAACTAATTTCATGTTTGTAAATAGGTCCCTAAACAAATTTAAACATATTAAAATATTTATAGTAAGTTAATATAGAAATATGTTTAATTTTTTTTCTTTTATATTTCATTGTTAATTTAGAAATATAGTCAAAATTAAAAATCTGTTAAATATCATTATTATTGTAGATATATAATAAATCAACTTTAATATGTTTAAATTAGTTCAGAAACATGTTTACAAACTTCAAATTAGTTCGTGGACATATTTACTTAACGTGAATGTCACGTCAGCACTAATTAATTGTTGAGTAACGAAAGTTTTTTTTTTTTTGGTTACAAAGGAAAAGAGAGTAACGGACGTTTAACAAAAGAATCTAATTGAAAATTATAAACTAGTTCACAAGCATTTTTTTTTTTTTAATAAGTTAAGGTTAAAAATGAGAGAAAGTGTATTAAAAAAAACTATAAACGATATATCAAACACTACTTGAATATCATCATAAAAACTAGGCTAAATTATGTTTTTTTCCCTTAACTATTTAATTAGTATCGCTTTGGTTCTTTAATTAAAATTTGATTTATTTTGGTATCTTAATTTTCACTCTGTTACACATTTTGGTCATTTCCGTTAGTTTTAATTCAAAAATGTCAGGGTTTCTTCATTTTCTTCTGGATTTTTTATGGGATTTATGTTGATGAATGTTGATGGAGAATGGAGATAATATGAAGATCAAGAAGAGGAGAAGAAGATGAAGAAACCCTAACATTTTTGAATTAAAACTATCGTAAATGACCAAAATGTGTAACAGAGAGAAAGTTAAGATACCAAAATAAATCAAATTTTAATTAAAGGACCAAAACGATACTAATTAAATAGTTAAGGGACTTAAAATGCAATTTAGCCTAAAAAACTATAAGCTAGTAAGAGAAGTTTGTTTACCAAACATGTATTATTTGATCAAACAAGCTTATAAATTATTTCAATAAATTATAAGCTAGCTTATTGGCGTTAACAAGAAGAGTCTAAACAATCATATTATTTGTTGTTCATTTTTTTTTCCACTTGCTTTCAAATAAAGTGTAAAGAACGTAGGTCTAAGTTGTTTCAGTTTATTTTTCTCAATGATTAAAAGTTGCTTTAATATCTTTTTGAAAGATTAAAATGAGTCTTTTTTCTTAATGTAATTAGGAGAATGTATTGCATCCCTCGTAAATAAAAGAGTAAAGATTTATTTTAATCGGTCACTAGCAAAATAAACAAAAACTGGGACAACTCATATATAAACAACCGTTAAAAAGGACAATTGGGTCTTTATAGTAATTAAAAAGATAAAGTGTAAAGAATGTAGTGTCTAAATTGTTTTAGTGTATTTTTTTCAATGATTAAAAGTTGCTTTATTTTTTTTAAAGATTAAAATGAGTCTTCATTCTTAACATAATTAAGAGAATGTACCGATTAGCCTTCGTAAATAAAAAATTAAAGGTTTATTTTTAGTCACTAGGAAAATAAACAAAAACCGGGATAACTCATATAAAAGGAATCGTTAAAAAGGACAATTATGTCTTTAAAAATAATAATTAAATATGTGCAATCTGGTTGCTGGTAATAATATTTTAAAAGAGATAATTTAGCCTCTATATAAGAAGATGTCTCTAAATAATTTCATTTTCGATAAATCACTCATTTTTGTTATTTATTTTCTTTAGGTCTTTTTGGTTTAGTCCATTTAACCATATGCAAAATTATACCAGGTCAAATTAGTTCTTTTGGTCTTCGAGGCGGCTCACTATGAACATCTCCTTAAAATTTTAAAGTTTATAAATTATTAATTTACTTCAATGAAGGAATAAAATTTGAGTTTAATTGATATTTAGTTTTAATGTAAATATAATTATATTTTTATCCAATTATATCTCATCAAATAGATAATTTGTGATATATCAAAGTGACAGAAAAAATAAAATTAGTGAATATAGTCTATAACATGGCACCATAATACAACTTTGCACGACAAAAATAAAATATATTCCATAAAATAAAATATATCATGTGTTTAGATGGTTGGGGTGTGACTTTGTTTTACCTTTAAATTTAGCGAGTCTTCTTATGTTAGACTTAGGTGGGGAGAAAAATGAGAATTTAAGTTTCTTATTAATTTGGCAATCTGTTGTATGGTCCTTGTAGAGATCCCGAAATACTCACATCTTTTTGGGGAAAGGGACGTCTGGGCTCCGGTTGGTGGATATGGTTATATTCAACTTTTGGAAGTGGTTTTTAGAAAAAACATTCCTATCACACATGTTCCTTCTATGAGTGGGATTATGAATCCATTGTTGACACAAATAGTGTCTTGTGACCGATTTGTATGAGGGGTTGGTTGAATGAGGAGTTCTATTCTAAAAACCCACAAATTGCAAGGGTCTTTTGTGATTTGTAAACACCACCATCTTTCTTCAAGTGAAGCAGTGATTTTTGTCACAGCGATGTGAACGAGTATTTTTATTTTCTTCTTATCGATATTGTTTTGCATTGAATGAAATTGGCTCCATATCACTTCCAATTTATAGAACTAATGATTTCCTTAAATGAAAAGTGAATGAATGAACTAAATGGATGCCATGGTGCTAAACAAATGGAAATGTACAGGGTGATGAATTTTGGGTCATTGATTATGCATTTGTCTTCACTTGTTAATTATATGGATAAAAGTCTTCATGCCTCCAAGACTTAATTATATTCTTAATTTGTTGCACGTGTATGTGAATGTAATTACTATTGGTTAGTTATTTCTTTCTTTTTTTTCCTTTTTTTTTCAGATGGAGTGCTCTTCAAGTTGAGGATGGCAGTGTAGTTGAGTTGTTACTTTTGTGGAATAAAATTATAATTAACAGTTTCCTGCTTAATTATGTAAGAATTTTTTTGCGATGTCTACCCTCTACGGTGTAGTCCTCGATCTTGCATTTATCGTTTTGTTTATCATATAGATCAAATACTTCATACGGTCGGGTCATTTAAGTAAGATATTTGTAGCAAATTAGCTTTTAAGTATTTTTTTTAATGTAAATTTGTCCTTTTTTTTTCATTCAACTTCGTTAAAAAAATGTTTATGGACCATTTACTATTGAGATGAAAAGTGCTTATGACATCAAACATAATTACATACACATTTCTTTTTTTCTATTTTCAAATTCAAGATTTTACAGATAAATATTTCATTAAGAGCATTATAAATCAAGTATTAGTTTTAAGAACGGTGAATTTGTTCCTACCAACTTAACATTAAATATCCATATAAGCAAGTTTGATAAAAATGGAATAATTGTGCACATATTTTTTAACTTGGACCAATTTGTAAAATAAAATAAAGAGCAAATAGTCACTTTAGTCCCTGGCTCAAGATTAAATACAAACAAGTACCTGACTCTACACTTCCGTTATCACTTTAGTCTCTGCCGTTAAAAAAATAAGTTAAGTGATGATGTGGCACTGACTTGGCATATGATGTGTTAGGGACTTAAGTGAAAGAAACTCAAATGTCACTTTATTAGAAACCGCTGGGTATTTCTTTTCTTTTCTCCCTCCAAACACAAAACAAAAACAAAAACACGTTGAACTGCCCCTCAAAAAATATACGTTGAACTGAAAACTCAAAACCCTCACCGTTGTAATCATACACCACTGTCGCGCCAATACCGTCGCCGTCGTGGCTTCTTCTCATCACGCCGCCATACCCTTCTGTTTTTGCTAAAGTCGCGCCTGAACATCACAAGGTCAGTGAACAACAAATTCTATGATTTTACTTGTTTTGATCATGCAAAATCATAACTTTTCATGTTTCTTATGCTTAATGTTTGATAGTTTTGGTTTATTTGTTGTCATTATGTTTATTTTAGGTTTGTCATTAAAGAACTGAAAATATCAGTTGTGTACTTGCTACAAGTTTTTGTTGAGACATTGTTTTTCATTCTCTTGAAATGGTCGTACACTTTGCTTCACGGTGCTTGTCATCCTCGTAATGACCCCTGGGGTCCAAACATGGAAGAAAATATAAATTTGATTTCCATAAACAATTAACGAATAAAATGATGAAAGAAAAAAAGAATCAAGAGTTTATGTTTCAACCAATTAATATTTGCCGGAAAAAAGTTTATGTTTAAGAATATAATGGTTATAAGGTTTTTTTTTCTTTTTTGTTAACATATGTATCTGTTATTTTGTGTTTAGAATGGAATCAACTCTGATTTTGCATCATGATGGTTATTTTCAAAGATATGGTAATGGTAACATGGAGTATGTAAATGGTCAATTTTGTGTTTGGGAAAAGTATGACACTAACTACCTTAGCAAACATCAACTGGAAGAGATGGCAAAACTATGTGGAAACTATGCGGGTATTGAAAAAATATGGTGGTTGGTTCCTGATTGTAGAGGTTACCTTCAAGTTGTTGAAGATGCCAATATTTTGGATTTGGGTAACACTGCCCGTCGTTGTCGCAACGAAGCTCATGTATATTATGAGCATCCAATATTTGAACCAGATATTGTTGCACCAGAAGAGGTGGTTCATGAACCTGAAGTTGTGACTGTTGATGATGAGGTTGAAATTGTGGTTGATGTTGTTAATGAAAGTGTGGCTGATGTTGTTAATGAGAATGTGGTTGAGGCCGAAAATGATGTTAATGAAGGGGTAGTTGATGCCAATGAAGGTGAAACAGTTAATGAAGATCAAGCTCATGATGAGGCACAAGTATCACGATGAGGATTCTGATTACTCACCTTCATATTTTAGTGGAGATGATGACACTTTCATGGAAGTTGATTTGGTACCTGAACCATCTAGAAGAAGGAACAAGAGACCAACAGAAAGACAAGGCACGAGTATCAATGTTGAAGAGAATGTCGATGAGAATGATTTTCCTAACAACAATGACAGTTACCATTCTGAAGAACTAAGGAGCCCTATTAGTACCGATGATGAAGGTGATGGAAATGGAAGAGAAGTGTTCCCTCAGTTTAATTCAAATGCAGAGTTTGGTCAAGTCCACTTGGAGTTAGGAATGGAATTTGAAACTTTGGATATTTGCAAAGAAGCCATGAGGAACTACACCATATACCATGGAAGAGATATAAAGTGGTTGAAAAATGACAAAGAAAGGTGCATAGTCATATGCAAGGATGAAGCATGTAATTGGATGATATATTGTGCTCGGAGTAAAGTAACTAAAAGTTTTCAAATCAAGACTTTCCCCCGGTCATTGCACAGTTGTTGTCGTGACTTTAAAAGCTCTGAAGCAAGGAGGAAGTGGGTGGTTGCCATGCTTACAGAAAGGATTAAAGAGTCTCCGAAAATCACATATACAGAGGCATTTGAGCACCTCAAAACAAAGTATGGGATGCAAATCAACGATACAAAGTTGTTTAGGGCATTGAAAGAAGCGAGAGCCAAGGTTGAGGGGAATTTCAAAGAGCAATATGGTCTTGTTTGGGACTATGCTGCTGAGTTACAAAGGAGTAATCCGGGTACAACAACTAAAATTAATGTCACACCGGTTTTTTCAATTGAGGTTCTTACACCACAAAACTCTACTGTATTTCTGAGGCTATGTGAGTTATTGCTCCCCGTTTGGATTGAGCTTAGGAAAAATAGCTTATGTAAATAAACAAGTTTTTATTTTAATTTATAAGCTCTGACTAACGAAAATTGTATCTTAATAAACTGTTTTTTCATAAACTACCTTAAAAACTTATAAATAATACCTAAAAACTTATTTATTTGAATAAGCTGGTTTATATAAGCCCTAAAATAAGCTAATCCAAACGGGCCCCATGTCCAATATGTCTTGAATTTAATTAGGTTGAAGATCTAACAAAATACGTAAAGGAATTTCGTATTGTATTTCAGAGCATACACAGCATTTCTGGTTAACGATCTTGCACTTAATATGATCAATTTTGCAGAAAATAAAATACAGAAGAGCTTGTCAAATTAGATGATAAAGATACAGAAAGGGAACACAAACACTTGATAGTATATTCATACTGAAGAAAACTCAAATATAAAGCATGCACACAAGTCTTTAAAATAAACCCTTACAGATATACAATCTCGCACAGTAACTTCATATTCATATTTCCATCTTCGCAGATGTACAACATAATTACAATCAAAAGAAAACAACATTATGTAATCACAAAATTCATCGTCGGGAGTGGAGGGAAAAAGCAGAGGAAACATCACAATCTCACAGAGCACAGAACGGAGAAACCTTATAATCAAGATTTGGGGCAAGAATTCTGTTTCCCACTCCCTTGTATATTTTCTCTAGAATGTAGTTCTTTACAACAACTTCACTAGGTGTCACACGTTACAGCAAGTATTGTTATACATCTTGGAGGGTCAACCAAATGGTGAAGGAACTGATGCTGCAATAGCATCAGATCTTTTGATGCTTCCCATTCCACAGACGATGCATCCAGGTGCAGTCACGGCAGAAAATTTGGCCCCACAGAGATCACATACATCATATCCAATGGTAGACAGCCTGCTTAAAGTAGCAGAACAGAATTGCGAGGGGTCTTCCAAGGGGTCAATGGACTTATTAGTCAAACCCCTCTGAACACACAGGTCAACCAGGCTCCTAAATTCTTCCTGCTTGTTTGAAGGTGCTTTCGACAGTAGTAGTTCTAGCATTTGCTTTGAATATGCATAATTTTGAACCTCCATATTTCTTTTGATGGCAGTTCGAATGCAATTTATTCTGTGCTTAGCAAGAAGAGGTAATGAACCGAGATGACGTGAAAGTCTTGCCATCTCATCTTTTGCACTGATTGCACTTGGGCCATGGACTCTCTGCAGACGTCCTATTTCCTGCAATAACAAAAGAGATTTTCAGCAATCCAATGTATTACTAAACTCAAAAGTGAAAACAATCATGGAAGTTCATGTCTAACAGATAAATTTTCCATGTCTGACCGATCACTATGCTGCCATGCATAAAAAATAGTTTCAGCTCAATTTATAGAGTGATTAATGGCCATTTCCAATTTTGAAGCTTAGACCCAAACTAGAATCCAGTGTTCACGGATGATAACTTCTCAAATGAAATGAAATAAAAATAAGAGGCTGGGTGTGCCATATTAATAAGGAAATATTATGTATTTTCTTCATATATATTCAGATGGACTAAAAAGTAGTTGAGTTGTTCTGGCTATTTTAGGAATTAGTCGACATCCCTTACAACATGCAACAAAGGTTGACATCACAGAGGACATCTTGATACAGTTTCTGTGATACTACATGCTTATGGCCTACAGAAACAACAGCTCATGTGTCTAATTTATATTCATTACTATTTATTATTATTGGCCAAGATTTCAATTATATCTATGTTCTTTAAAATTAAAGAATCGTATTAGTACCCGAAGAAGAGTGACTGCTATTTTATATTGAGCACAAATTGTCGCTTGAGCTTTTATATCACTTCCACGAGATTGTTCCTTAGCCAATGCAAGAAAAGATTCATCAAAGCAAGACAACGCGTCTGAAAGATGGTTTAGTTCCAAGTGAGCAAGTCCAGTCTTGAAACATACAGAAGCCGGAGCACCACGGGGAACCTGTCATTAGAAATTACGTTATATTCAACAGCCGTGTCATTATCATTGAAAAAACTTTATCATGTATTACTCATGCAATAGCTAAATCGAAACATTTTTCTCAGCAAACTTTCCTAACTTCTTCTCTAGAAACCACAGAATATGGATAGGAAAAACAGGAAAAGAATGTGTATTTCTGTTTTTGGTAGATGCCAATTCAATGCATAAAATCTAATCCCTGCATTCATCCCCATATTCTTCCCAACACACAAAATAATCCGCAAAACTGTTTTAGAACCATAAAACCTCAAACCACGAAATAGCACTGTGTGCTCCATTTGACTTGTATGCAAATCCTATACATCATACATGTATGAATTTATACCAGTCCAGGATGCACGGAAACTGGTGCAGAACCACTTTGTGGAAGCTTCCCTGAATCAGCTGAATTTGGTACTCCAAGTACGCTAAGATCAAGAGGCTGGCTAGCAATTTGGGGCTGAACAGGCTGCAACTGAGGTTGGGGCGTGACTACAGCCTGAGGCATGGACTGCGGTGGGACACCACCATCAGGAAGTCCTATGGACTCGACTGGAACAACAGGTTGTTGAATGGCTTGATTGGAAACACCACCTTGAAGACCAAAACCAGCTTCAGTCGCACCAGCTTGATTTGGAGTTGTATTGCTGGTTTGAATCCCTGGAGTGAATTTTGAGAGAAAAGTTCCAGCAGGAGGCAGTGATGCAGCAACATGAACAGAAGAAATTGTATTCTGAAAGAAATCCTCTGGAATAGGCCCTGTTGCAACTCCCCCACCTACAGCCCCAGTAGTTGGCTGTGAAATCATTTCTGGTTGGGTTGAGGCATCTGTACCAAAAAGGTCAACAGGAGTTGAAACAGTAGTAGTAGGAATTCCTGTAGTTGCTGGTGGCAGGGACAAAATCTGACCAAGATCCTGGCTTCCGCTATTTGACCTGGTCCTCATTGGTGGAGGTAAACCTTCACCAAGTTTAAACTGTTTAGTGGCTTCTTTAATCTTATTCACATCCACAGTAGAAGACGAAATTGGTTTGTCTCGTATTTTAATGTGTATTCTTTTAATTTTGGATGCTCCTTCTTCATCACTACTGCTACCATCAGCAGCTCCATACATGGATTTCTTAAATTCTTCTTCTGCTTTAGCCTGCTCATCAGCAGATGAATTGGCAAACTGTTTGTTAAGGCTTTCCAGACCCATCGAAGAATCACCTTTGGGATTACCAACCACATTTGGTTGATTAGATATGGATTTAACTGAAGATAATTCCAGACCATTTACTTTATTGCCATTGCCTGCTGGCATGAAGGCCTTGACCAAACTATCTTCCCTCACCTCAACAATATTACCCCTTCCTTTAATTGAGCCTAAATACACACCAATATGATCTACAATAATGGATGGAATTGTACCATCATCAGTCTTCATGTATGGTGTCACCTCTGCAGCAAGTTCCCACTGAGGTATGTCCTTCACAGTGGTTGGGGTTTTAATTTCCCAGTTTCCACCACCCCATTCAGGTCCTTTTGGAACCATGCTCTCAGCAGCAAAGTTGGCAAATATACCTTGTGTCCATCCAGAAGATCGAACTCGTAATATCCTTTCACAATACCGCCTCAATTCTGAATCAAGGCCTTCGTCTTCCAGTTTCTGTGCGAGACGCCGCATGGCGCTGGGATTAAGGTGGCATATAAACAGATCAAGCATACCTTCGTAGTCTCCTATGGTTTCAAATGTTTCTTTTGCACTGTCAAATTGACCAAACCTGCAAGTAACATCACATTAAATTATAAAAGTAACTACAAACTTGAACATGCATCTAATAACAAAAGTACCACTACAAACCGCACGACAAATCATCAATTCTATGAGATCCAAGTTCCAACCCTATAGGTGATACATGAATGTCATAGATTACAGTTGATACATGAGGAGCTATAAACCAATGACGGGAAAATAGTATTATTAGTAGTGATCTTTGCCTTCATAAGATTATCCACATAGAAACAAGAAAATAGTATGTCAAAGCTAACTTGAACCATTGCACATGCCGAGAATCATTCACATAATTGAAATACAAATAAAGCTATAAATGAGAAATGAACAGAAATTTATAATATCAAATAAAGATTTCAATTTTGTAGTAGAAATATGAAGTTGAATGTATTTTCATTAGAAAAAATCAGGAGAAATGCAGATAATCAGAGCTATGCTCCTCAAGAGAGATTTCTTTCCCGCTCAAAAGCTAAAAATACTGAGAAATGGAAATAAAAAGCAACTTCCCTCTACTTACTCCCCCATTCTGCAAACCACTGAGGCCAAGTTTGTGGTATAGGTAGGAGAAACAAGAGTGGAACGAAGTAGGCAGAAAGCTTACTAGGGTTACACACTCACTCATATCGTTGCATTCTCACTTCACCCAAGAATAGGTCACAACCATCGAATTATAGTTATGAATCAATTGTGATGCAGTCATTTAAAAATTACTACCTCCGCTCCTTTTTAATTGTCACTTTTTGACATTTTACACAAACCAATACAATCAATAAATGTTACTACTTTTGATACAATTGTTTTTACTTTTACTATAATAGCCTTTTTAATTTAATATTTCATTGCATATGTTTCTCTCTCCGCAATAAATATTTAAGGGTAATATTGGTAAAACAACATTTAATGTTGCATTGAACTTTGAAAGTGACAGTTAAATAGGAACAAAATTTTTCTGTAAACGTGACAATTAAAAAGGAACGGAGGGAGTAATAAATAAAAACTGCTATTTTCTTGCCTAATATAATATCAGCACATTTATAGATTAGCTAATGGTTGGTCTTAGAAAATAAAAGTAAAAATGTATTGGATTAGGATTCTAAGGGATTTTAAAAGACTTTTTAATTATGAAAAAGTCTTGTGATATTCAATCAAGACTCTTTGCAATTTAAAAAAAGTCTTGTGGTATTCAATCAAGACTCTTTGTCATTTTAAAAAAGTCTCGAGGTATTCAATCAAGACTTTTCATCACTTAAAAAAAGTCTCATGGTATTCAAAATCATTCAAATTTCGAAGGATCGTTTAATAAATTGGATTTTGTGGGATTTTCTAGTGAAATTTTAACAAGAAAAAGTCTTTCATGAAGACATGAGATTTCTTGAGATTGTTTTTCTCTTAAAAGTTTACTATCTCTTTCTTATCCCTTCTCTCTTCTCCCTTCTCTCTCTCTCTCTCTCTCCCCTCCCCCTCCCCCTCCCTCCCCCCCCCCCTTCTCTCTTCGTCTCTCTCTCTCTTCTCCCTTCTCCTTCCTCTCTTTTCTCCCTTCTCTCTCTCTCTCTCCTCTCTTCCCCCTCTCTCTCCCTCTCTATCTCTCATAAAAAATAAAAAATAAGAGTCTGTATTGAGAATATTATGATAGAAAGTGTGTTGTAATCATTTCTTTCTCTCTCTCTCTCTCCTCTCTTCCCTCCCTCTCTCTCTCTCTACCTATCATAAAAAAAATAAAAAATAAGAGTCTGTATTGAGAATATTATGATAGAGAGTGTGTTGTAATCATTTTTTTTCCCAATGAGTACTTAAAATTCATAAAATCTTTTGAAATCTTATAAATCCATGAAATCCTTTAAAATCTTATGATGTAAATCCATTGAAATCCAAATTGAAAATCCTGATAGTCTTTTAAAATCATGAAAGTCATTAAAATCCTACAAAATCTTTGAGACTTTTTTAAGCAAAAATT
>Ga0228711_1010131_pt1 | contig 12502 bp, 6 predicted proteins | sample MedpolnodulmetaG_2_FD_177996 | JGI IMG/M metagenome (GOLD analysis project Ga0228711, IMG submission 177996) | Root nodule microbial communities from Medicago polymorpha collected in Santa Monica, California, United States - brown nodules | ecosystem: Host-associated > Plants > Roots > Nodule...
CCTAGTAATATGCCTTCTCAAAGTAAACCTTAAGAATCAAACATTCCAACTTTGCCTTCTTAGCGAAATCCACAATTTCATTAATCACCAAAACCCCGTCCGCCAAATTCCGACCCTTCAGAAAGGCTGATTGATTAAGAGAAATAATAGGATCCATAACCCTTGCCAAGCTTCAAGCTAGGACCTTCGCTAAAAGTTTGTAAAGACAGCCTAATAAGGAAATCGGGCGGTAGTCTTTCAACTCCAAAGGCGAATTAATTTTAGGGATCAACGCTACAAAGTAAGCCAACATAGCCTTTGGAAGCCTCCCATTGCCATGAAATTGATCAAACATAATATGCACCTCATCTTTGATCAAGTACCAAAACTTCTTAACAAACGCAAAGTTAAAACCATCCGGTCCCGAACTTTTATCACCATCACATTCCTCCATAACACCATGAATCTCCTCAACGGAAAAAGGAGCCACCAAAGTCATATTATCCACTTCACCCAACCTTTCAAAAGGCACTCCATCAAGCTTAGGTCGTTCCCAAACCGTTGATGCAACATGATTCGTGAAAAAGTCCACAACCACCCTCCTCACATCCATAGGCGATTGTACCCACCCGTCTCCAACCTTAAGTGCTTTAATAGAATTCCGACTACACCTCAATTTAACACACTTATGGAAATACTTAGTATTTGCATCTCCATTCTTGAGCCATCGAGATCTAGCCCTTTGCACCATATTGGCATCCTTCGCCTTAAGGATTTTCCAAAGATCCCCAAACAAAGATTTCCGCCGTTGGACCTCCTCCCCACTCAACCCCACTTCCTCCCCTCTAACATCCAAAGCATGAATATCTTCCACCATCTTTACAATTCTAGCTTCCATATCCCCATACTCTCCTTTATGCCACTCCTTCACCCTTGCCTTCAAAGCTTTAAGCTTTTCCAAGAGAACAAAACACATCCACCCGTTGCTAGGAAAATCTCTCCACGCCTCCTCCACCACACCTTTAAAGTCACAATGATCTAACCAAAAGTTGTTAAAATGGAACGGCCTCAGCCCCCAATCCCAACCACCATCATTTAACACAAGCGGACAATGATCCGAGACATCCCTAGGAAGCACCCAAAGAGAATCATCTCCCCACAAGGAAGTCCACTCTTAGGAGATAAAAACCCTATCAATACGGCTCATGGATCTCCCATTCAGATGGTACCATGAGAATCTTCTACCCAAAACATTAAAATCTTCCAACTCCACCAACCACATAAAATAATTGAAAAGAATCATCTCTTCCCTTTGAATCCTCCAACTCAACCTTGATTACGATGAAATTCCTCTTTTTATACAAGTTTTGCCTGTTTTCGTGTGTGCGGAATCGTATGCCACATATGCACGATCATCGGGGGAAGGATATGTGAGACTGTGTTTGAATTAGGGAGGTTTGAATTGACAATGCTTTTTAATTAATTTTTATACAAAGTGTGATTCTTTTTCCAAGAGAAGTTTATGAGAGAGGATTGTGGAGGACCTCTGGAGACTTTTAAAGGCAAAAGACGTGGTAGTGGTTCGAAGATCTAGATCTAAGTGGCTTAAATAAGGAGACGCTAATTCAAAGTACTTTCATAGGTGTGTGGGTCGAGTTCTAATACTATTAAAGCATTAAAGGTTAGCGATGTGTGGGTTCAATCACCTTTGGTGGTGCGTAAGGAGGTCTTGTATTTCTTTAGAAATCATGTTAACTCATGGGAAAGGCTGGAGATATATGGAGCTCCTTTCTCTAGACTATCTATAGAGGAAAACAATTTTTTGATTAGACTGTTTATGTTGGAAGAAATAGAAAGTGTGGTCGGGTTTAGATGGCTTTAATTTTGCTTTTATAAAAGAGTTTTGGTATTTGATGAAAGATGAGATGTGCATTATGTTTGATCAATTTCATGGTAATAAGGTAGTTCCAAGATATTTATTGACTTATTTTGTGGATTTAATTCCAAAATTGGCTACTTTGTTCACTTTGAAGGACTTCCAGCCAATTTCTTACTAGGAAACCTCTATAAATTACTTTAGAAGGTGTTGGCAGCGAGGTTGTCGGGAGTGATGAATACTATTATATCGTCTTCTTAAACGGATTTTTAAAGGGTAGAATTTCGGTGGATAGGGTGTTGGTAATTATTGAGGTGGTTGATTTTGCAAAAAAAATAAAACTCAAGAGGAAGTGTTTGATTCTTAAAGTTGACTTTGAAAAGGCATATGAATTGGTGGATTGAAGATTTTTGGAGTATATGATGGTGAGAGCAGGTTTATGTCCACAGTGGGTGGCGTGGATGAAGGTTTGTGTGTGTGGAGGAAGTATGTATATCGTAGTTAATGAAAGCCCAACGGAGGGAATTAACACTCAAAGCGGGGTTAAAATAAGGAGATCCTTAATATGTTTAAAGATTTTAAGTTTGGTTCGGAGGGGATAGAAATATGACACCTTCAATATTTCAATAACACGCTTTGTATAAGAGAAAAATGGTGGAAAATCTTTGGATTTCAAAAGCATTGTTAACGGGGTTTGAGATTACATCCGGGCTGAAAGTAAAAAATTTTCTCAAAAGTTGTTTGATAGGGGTTAATGTTCCAAGTGATTTGATGAGTATGGCGTGTAATTTTTTGAATTGTTGCGAAGAAACCCTTCCGTTTAAGTACTTAGGACTTCTAGTGGGGGCTAATCCAAAGAGTATGCCTACTTGGGAACCGCTACTAGAAAAGTTGAGGAGGAAGTTTAATTCTTGGGGGAATAGGCACATAAGTCTTGGTGGCCGCATCGTTCTTCTTAATGCGGTGTTAAACTTGATACCTAAATTCTACCTTTCCTATTTGAAGATGTCGGTTAATGTGTGTACGTTGATTGTAAATATTCAAAGAGAAATTCTTTAAGGAGGGTTTTAGAGGGTTGGAAGTTGTGATGGGTTAATTTGAAAGCGGTGTGTCAACCTATAGAAAATAAAGGTTTAGACGTGAGGGATGTAAGGGTGATCAATTTGAGTTTGTTCGCAATATGGAGATGGAGGTAGTTAAAAAGTGATCGGGCTTTGTGGAAAGATATGTTGGTAGAGAAATATGGAAGTCGTGTGGGAAGATTGTTGGATGATAGTGAGGTTATGTGCCCGTGGTTCATATCCCGGTTGTTGATGGATTTAGTGTTTTTAGAGGAAAATGGGAGTGGTACCTGCTTTAACTCGGAGGTGGTGAGGCAAGTAAGGAATGGCCGGATTACTAGATCTTGAAAAGATGTTTAGAGGGGGGACTCCCCTTTATGTTTGCAATTCCTTAGACTTTTTGCAATTTCAAATCATCAGGAGGTATCCATTTGGGGAATTTGGGTGTTGTCTAATGAGTTCCGGGATTTTGCTTTGTCTTGGAGGAGGAATTTATTTGTGTGGGAAGAGAGTGTTGGAGAATTTGTTGGAGGTGTTGAAGGGAGTCTTTAGTACACAAGAGGAGGATTATTGGAAGTGGAGACCGGAGGATAATGGTTTGTTTTTGGTAGACTCTATGTATAAGGTGTTAGAAAAATTGATTGTGTGGGAAGATAGTTGGGGCGATATGGAGAAGAAGGTGTGGGGATACTTTTGGAAAGGCCAAGCTCCTTTAAGGGTGGTGGCTTTTTCTTGAAAGCTTTTACTTGATCATATTTCAACAAAAGCTTATCTTACTAGTCATAACATTTTTCCTTTAGATGATTTGGGGAATTGTATATTCCGTGATAGGAAAGGGGAAAATTCTAATAATTTGTTCTTGTGCTATGATATCTAAGGTGTGGAAGTCGATTATGAAGTGGTTAGATTTTATGTTTATCAGTCTTCCAAATTTGTTCATTCATGTGGAATGTTGTAGTAGTGAGGGGTCCAATGAAAAATTGAGGAAAAGGTTTTGGCTTATTTGACATGCGACAAATCGGGTGATTTGGATCATTAAAATTTAATGAATACGGTTAAGGGGGAGGATGAAAGGTGATTAAAGCGTTTTCTTGACAATGGACTTTGTCTAGATTTAAGGTACCATCTTTTTTGATTATGAGTGGTTTTGGAATCCTAATGATTGCCTCCAAAGATTATATGGAGTGGGTGCGTTAGTGGTTTTTATTTGGCTTGTTATTGATTGGAGGGTTAGTTCATAGTGCAGGAGGGGTGTGTTGTTGGAATACGCAGCTTTTTGTTGTGCACCTTTCGATAGGGAGCTTATGTTGTGCGTTGTGTCTCTATTCCTTCTATTTTTTGGGGTGGGGCAGCAGTGGCTGGTCTTGTTTAGGGTGGGTGTTACTGCATATTTATGGCACTCGGTTGTTTTGTATTCTGTTCAGTTCTGGCTTGTTTTGCGCGTCTTGTGCAAGCTTGACTTTTAATAAACTTTTGTTGTTTAAAAAATAACACCTTAAATCCTGAGATTTTATTGGAGAAAGGATAAAAAAAACTTTCTCTCTTTGTTTTCTTTAGTGACTTTTCTTTGAAGATAATTAAGATTTCCTATTGGAGAAATCTTGAAGATAATTTTTTTTAAAGAGTGATAAATTAATGTTTATGATTAATATATTTTAAATTTTAAGAATATTAGAACAACAAATATTAAATTTGAAAAATTCATATAAACCCTCTAAAACCCTCCTCTAATACAATTTTTTAGTTCCTCCAAATGAGGAGGGTTTTATATTTTGACGAAAAATAAGAACTCCAAAGCCCCTCCTCCCAATATCCTCTATTTCTTCTACTTACTCCTTCCTTTTTTTTTCTTCCAAACCCTCACTTTCCTTCCCCTCTAAACTCGCAAACAAAGTCTAAGAAGTCTGATTGCGCTGAATCTTCCAAATGGTTGATGTCTGTTGATCATGAATTATGACACTCGAATAAGAGCTTGTTTGGCTATTTGTACTATATAAAGAAGTAATGGAACAATCAGAAGAGGCGTCATTTTTGGAACAAATCTAATAGGCTGACCATTGCCGGATGTATACACGGTCATCACAACTTGATAGATAGCTTTACGTTGACTTGGGTACCACGTTATATCTGCACACTCATGTTCATGCTCAATAGTAACAGCTTGATCTCCCAAATCTGAATCACTTTTTGCCAGATAAGTGATGGATCGCTTGAACATTGGTTCTAGTTTTAGAGTAACCTACAAATTCAAGTGATTAGCAATCATCTTACAAAAAAAAGTCATTAGCAATCATCTTAATTAAGCTTTTTTACATTATAAAAAACATGATGGACTGAAATCAATTATTTTTTTAATTAGTGGAGAATTAAAAAAATTATAACATAGTTTATCATCTCTAATAAACTAAGACAATTTTTACGGTACTCAAATATCAGTGTGTACTAAAACACCTGATGTTTAAATTAATAACTAAATGAGTTTTTTTTAAAAAAAAATATCTTTTCTATCATCAAAATTATAATTAGCTAAATCTTATCTACTAAAACTGTCAGTGATTTAAAATTATAATAAGTTATACGCATAAAAGTGAACATTGATGATTTTTTGCGATAAAATGTAAAAAAATTTATATGATTCTTATAAACATTGGAATGTTGTTTTTTCAAATGAAATGATATTTTTTAAAATATAAAAGTACACAATAATTTTTTATTTCATAAGAATAATCTTTAATTTATTGATTTAGAAATAAAATGTATCAATCCACTTCAAATAACGAAATTACCATAAAAGCTTCTATAAACTAATAATACTAAATTTGTGTACTTTGTCATTATTTATAAGCATCTTTGACCCAGTCCAAAAGATGTATATTTGTTTTGTGAAAGAAGTACGGAGAAGAAGTCACCAATTTAACAAGATCTTCCTACATTTTGTCTCCAAAGAATTGGATTTGGGATGGAGACCATAAGGAAGATTTATGTTTATTTGTCATTATATTTGGATAGGGGGTAAATCTCTTTTACCCAATTTTCCTATACTCTTTTCGTTATCCACTCAAAAGAATAATAAGGTTAGTCAAATGGGTCGGTGGGTTGATGAAGAGTGGTGTTGATACTTTGATTGAAGAAGGGATCTTTTTTGAAGAGAGGAGAGCTTGATTCAACAAACATCTTGATATGGTGAAATATTTTTATGTCACTTTGAGTGGTAAATTTTTTCCTTAACGGATTTAAATGCGGCACCTAGAAGAAGACTAAGGGGAATTTGGACTAGTTTGCCTCCCTAAAATGTCTACATTTTAAGTTGGCAATTCAGTTTTGGTAGACTTCCGACTCACTCAAACTTATCTCATACAAGAGCTTTGTTGGTTGGTGTGACTTTGATTGTGTGTGATGTCCATCAAGGTTTTGCAACTCGAGAGTTTACCTCAAGTCGTTTTGTCTAGGTAAACTCGACTTGTAAACTCGACTCGAGAACTCGTACGAGTTTACCTTAAAATTAAAATTATATAAAATTTATTATATGCATGACATATATAAGCTAATATAATATTGTAAATAGGTCAATAGTGCAAAATATGACTTAATTACAAAGGCAAATTATATACCAAACTATCATAATAAAACGTTATGCTCAACTTAGCATCAAACTACAAAAATTAACGCACAAAATCATAAGTTTCATAAGTCTCTAAGTTTAAGTCATCCATAAAATAATCCAAAAAAACAAGTTTCACAAGTTCCTAAAGTTGTTAATAAAATTATCTAAAAAATAAAATAGTTAATTTCTTCAAAAGGTTGACAAACACTACCACCGCAACCTTAACTGGCGTCGCAATCACCGGCGTTGAAATCTGAATTTCCACCGTCGGAATTACAACCCTAACTGGTATGTGCTCCCCTGTTCATGGTTTGAGAACACAGAGAAGAAAGAAAAAGAAACGTTTCATTTCAGGAACGTGTTACTGTAAAGGTAACTATTCAGTAAACGTTTCAGTCTTTGGGCTTGTAGAAAAGGAATTGGGTTTTGAAAAAAATGGGTAAGAAAAAGGCATTTTTTTAGATGTAAACTCGTAAAACTCAGTAAACTTGATCGAGTTTACACGAGTTTACCGAGTGTTAACTCGGTCAAACTCGTCAAACCTTCCGATTTTACCAGAAATCGAGTTTACCTCCAAGTGAACACGATTTTGGTACCTAAAAACGTAAACTCGATAAACTCGAAGAGTTAACACTCGATTTGCGGAACATTGGTGCCCATGTATTTAAGAGGTGGAGGATCACTTGTTTTGACGGTGGAAGTATTTGGTATACTATTTTTAAATTGATCGAAACACGGGTGATTTTACCTGGTAATATTGTTTCACTCCTTCACTATTTTTCATTATCTTCTTTGGCTAAAAAAACATCGAAAGGGGCTTACACTCATTTGGCATGCAACAATTTGAAAAATTTGGGAAGCTCGGTGTGGTAATATTTTCTTCTAAAGCTTCAAAAGCAGCGGAGATTGTAGAAGCAATCAAAGTCACCTCTTGAAGATGGTTTATTGATGTATTACGAATGGTTTTTGAACCCTCTTAAACTATCTTATTTCTTGATGTTGGTTGTTTGTGTTTGTGTGGGGCAAGTACCCCCTATACTTTTTTCTCGAATTGTTGGATAAGTCCTCTTTGTACTTCTCTCATAATTTAATAAACTTTGATGTTTAAAAAAAAATTAAAAAATACCACTGTATAAAGTTTACACCGGAGAGGATTTGTTTCACAAGTCCTAAGCCTAGAAAAGATGATGATACAATTTAACTACAGATTTAAAAAACGTATACAATTAGACAAATGGATCATCCACGTTGTTTGTTTGTAAAATAACGTTATTCCTTCTAGAAGCTTTATTCAGGAAATGATCAGAAAAATAATCATGTGCAAGGTCAACTATTTTAAGTTTGTTTATCTCCACAATAAACCAAAAACCACTAATTAATTATCTCAATAATTGGTGTCTAATTTGCAAAATGAACTACAAAAGACAACTAATGAAAGAAATTATTATGGTAGATATAATAACAATACATATTAATTAAAAGCAGACAATTAGGCACAAGATTAATAAATTTAATCATGTGATGATTCCCTTTCTCCTGAAGACATGCAAAAGAAATGTGTTATGTCATAACGTAGGTCAAATTACTATATAGAATAACATCTTGGGATCCACCCAACTACAGTTATATAATGATAAACTAAGAATATTTTTAAAACCATTTATTCAACTAATCTTCTTTAGGTCATCATAGTAGAAATCCTTCTCAACAATTTCACATAACTCTAAAGAACTCACAAAATAATCACTATTTTTCCTTTCAAAGATGGCTGATGAAACGGTAGTACGGTTTGGTATTCTTGGGTGTGCTCAAATCTCTATCAAGTTGTGCAAAGCCATAAGACAAGCACAAAATGCCACACTAAAAGCCATTGGAAGCCGTTCTATGGAAAAAGCAACTGCTTTTGCGGCGGAGCAAGGGTTGCCGGAGGTGGTTAGGGTTTACGGGAGCTATGACGCTGTTTTAGAAGATAATGAGGTAGACGCAGTCTACATCCCTCTTCCGACGGCCTTGCACATGACGTGGGCTATTAAGGCCGCCGAGAGGGGGAAGCATGTGTTGTTGGAGAAGCCGGTCGCGATGAATCTGGCTGAGCTCGACCGGATTCTTGACGCTTGTGAGGCTAATGGAGTGCAGTTTATGGATGGTTCAATGTGGTTGCATCACCCTAGAACTGCAAAAATGAAGGAGGCTTTGCGTGATGAGCAACGTTTTGGTCAACTCAAATGGGTATGTTTGCATAATTTGATATATGTTTGATCATTTTATTCATATTTTCTTTACATTAATAGATTATCACTGAATTGCCCTAGCTATAAACTTTTTCTATAATAATCAAAATTTATTTGAATACAAGAGGTACTCAAATTACCGACAATAAGACTACATCAAAGAGGTCTACTCCATCAATGAAAAGTAAAAAAAAAAAAAAACTTTATTTTTACCTCTTAAATGTTCTCTACTTTCTCATCTAAAGAATATTTTTACTGAGTAGATGCATTAATGTACATACAGCATATATAATAAAATCAAACTTAGTTAAATAATATTAGTTTGTTGTTAGATTTAATTAATATTAAAGGTTGTTTGAAATTTAATATTATGAAATTTTAAATTGTGTTTATTATAGAAAAGGGTTTTAAATTATGGACTAGCTAGAGCACAACTATGTTGTAATATTTAGGGTAAATATTACTAGAGGTCCTTTAAGTTTTAGGTTTTTAGTAGATTGGTCTTTTAAGTTATTTTGATCACACATAAGTCATTTAAATTTGAGGCTTGCAACAGATTGATCATTTAAATTATTTTAATACAAATGTTAATCTAAAGCATCTCTAAGGTGTAACTCATGTGTTAAATAATTTAGCTGAGATATTGAATAAGAGATCCAGGGTTCTAACTATAGGTGAACAAATAAGCTGGTATATGGATGGGTTGGTTGATTAGATAGTCAATGAGTTGTTTCAACCCTTACAATAACATTTTGATCCAGAAAATTGATATATATTTGGTCAAATATTGAACCAAGTATATCAATTTTTGTTGATTCAAACGAGTCCTATAAATAAGACCAAAGAGGGTCTATATTACATAGTAACTATTGAAACCAAGAATAAAATTACTAATATTAGCATATATTAAGATTTATAAAAGCTCTGTGATCTTTCTTAAAAAGAAAGTGAATTTATTAGTAGTGTATTTTAAAAAGTATGAGAACATAAAAATAAAAAACAATAACAAATTGAGAAGAGGAATAGTACTAAATACACGTTACGGAACTTAATTACCCAAAGAAATCCAGCTCATACACAGCTATATGTAATATGTGGAAATTTTGAATTCATGATCTTGCTAAATGAAGATTGAAACATTTTATAATTTTTCTGATAATGGTATCCTTCTACACATGCATGAAAGGAATCATGAGTGTGAATGCGTGTGTAATGAAGAGTAAATTAATTGAATAATAAACAAGTTGGTTTTTTTTTTGAAGGAAATAAACAAGATGGTTTAAAAAACAAGAATTGCACAAAGATTAATATTGGTTCCACGCTTAATATCTCTCTCCTTTTCAGGAAAAAATGGACTATGAATTCAAATTATAAACAGTTAATGTAAAGAAAATAATGGTATTTTTCTTTAAACCATAAAATATATATTAAATGTCAATTTTTTTCTAAGTGATCAAATATATTAGATACTACTTCCCATATATATGTGAAGATCTCTTAGGTGTGTGATCGGTAAACGTTCTTTGAAGATTGGGGTTTGTCGTAACCCTGATGAACTCTTGAAGCCCTACTCACCTAAATTTGTTTTATGATAATAAAGAGTCATACTAATTTGTGCTCTTACGGTGCATGTTAAGAAGTTAAAAAAGGAATTAATCAATAAATAGACAAGTTGAAAAGATAAAATTTAAAGTTTTCAAAATTGCGAATACACAATTTTCAAGATTTTATTTCCACTTTAGGTTTCTTATTTTGTGCCCTTAAGATAGAAGTTAATATTTTCCAACAAAAAATATCAAATAAATTATTCTTTAATTCTCACAATTTATTTTTGTTTTTTTCATTTACTTTGCTGTTGAAAAATAATTAATTTTTGTAGGCACGTTTACGAATGCCTTAGCTTTTTCCCTAGTTTTATTTAAGATGTGTTTTGTTCTTTTAGATATTTGCTGTACTTTGTTTTGCTCAAAACAAAGTGTAGGTACCCCATTTTGGGGAGCTTTCATCCAAAGAAATGGATAAATCCTAGTGAGTAGGTCACTTTTGATGTCAAATGTTTGCCATTACTTTACTAGACATGATAGTATTAAGCTTAATCAGATCGATAAGAATGTGAAGGTTAAACCCGACAACATTTTTATTATACTCAATTAAATTAATACTATTAAGAATATGTAGCTTTTTCTTGGTAACTAAGTCAGGCATCATTCAAAATTCTATAAGAATATGTGATGAGAAAAGTGTGGTGGGTCATTTTCTATGGGTTTTATAAAAATATATGAACATGTTCTCACGTGTGTCTAGCATTATATTTTTCGTCTTAAACAATTAGTATGGAAAATCCGATAGTTAAAAGATGGGTTGCATTCTTATCGATCTATGTATCAAGAATCTCCTCAAGAGAATTTTGTTTAAAAAATGAGCTATTTCAATCCATATAAAAACGAATAATTCTAACAAGTGCTTTAAGATATTGTTTAAAAAATTCTTAAAAAATTGTGAATTGGAAATGGATGTCAAAGATTTATTAGGTCACCACTTTTTTATGTAAAAATTATCTTAGTTCTTTAAACAATGCATGAGGGTATTTGTTAGATTTGTTAGAATTTTCCTATATAAATTAAACATAGAAAAAGAAGCCAAAAGTAGCCGTTCAAAAAAATAAAATAAAGAAGCAGCCAAAAGTTAATTAAAGTGTGAAGATGAGGAATTGATTCAACATGTTTGAACTAAGAGATAAAGAATATAAGGGCATAGGTAGAACTTATCTAACAACTAATTACTAAAATATATAAATAAATTGTGAAATACGTCTATAAATGAACAAAACAACCTTCTATTCTCAATTTATTTAGGGGAGACAGTTGCTAGGCATTGTTGTTTTGGTCAATGAGGTATTTTCTTTCTAATAAATAGTGACATACTTTTTTTGAGGTAATTTTAGAAAGACTTACGATTCACGAAACCAAACTTAATTTAGTAGTAGAATAAGTATTGGTGAAACTTTGTTTCATTACATGGATAATATGGATTTACAATTCACATATGGTGTCTATTTTACAAGGTCGGCTGGGCTAAAGCCCTTAAAAGGTGTATCTGAGTTAGTTGAGATGATGATCTTATCTGCTTAAAAAAAGATATGGGTCTTGTATCTTCTTAATTTAGGTTCAAACCTAGTGCGAACGTGCATAAGCGAAGAGTTATTACCGATTTGGGTGGTGTTGTTTGTAGTTTTTTTGGGGTTTGTATCGAGTCAGTTGATCATCTTTTTGTTATAAGTGGGGTGGGGTAGCCTCTAAGGTGTGGTATTTGACTTGTAGGTTGTTTGGTTGGTCGATCGTAGTGCCACGGGATTTGGTCAATTTATTTTAGGGCTATATGGTTAGTTGGTAGAGATAATATTAGGCGTTGTTTTTTTTTTATCTAACATGCGGTTGTGTGGATCATTTGGATAGCCCGTAACTATTTTGTGTTCTCCGGTATAATTTTAGATGTGGAGGAATTAGTCCAGAAGCTCTAGTTCTCACTATGAGCGGGTGATGCGTTGGGAGACTTGTTTGGGTGTTTTTGACCACAGTTTTTGGTGTTTTTCCTGATTTATATGTTTTATCTCTTTGGTGTAGTTGGTTTGGTCCATTCTTTTTATGGTATGGGTCATTAGGAGGGGGTTTTTTTTTTCTTGGTATTTGTGTGTTGGTTCCTTTGGTGGTGGTGTCGGTCGTTGTTCACCTTCGATTTTTTTTTTTTTTGT
>Ga0228711_1010134_pt1 | contig 12499 bp, 9 predicted proteins | sample MedpolnodulmetaG_2_FD_177996 | JGI IMG/M metagenome (GOLD analysis project Ga0228711, IMG submission 177996) | Root nodule microbial communities from Medicago polymorpha collected in Santa Monica, California, United States - brown nodules | ecosystem: Host-associated > Plants > Roots > Nodule...
CAACTTATTGAAATAAAGAAACAAAATGAGGAGCTACAAAAACGGAATGAAGAATATCTTCAAACCATTCAAAATCTAAAGCTAGCTAATCTCAAATTGTCTGAACAAAAAGATGTTTTAAATACTCTACCTCTGGAAACTTTTGAAAAAGAAAATCAAGTAGAGGAACTTACAAATGATATTACCATTTTTGAACAAACCACTGAAACTTTTGAAGAAGAAAACAACTCTTTGAATACTCAAGTAGAAGAGTTAACTAATGACATCACCAGCTTTGTTAAATCTACCGAAACATTTCAAAAAATTATGGGATCCCAAGATGGAATGTTTGATAAAGCGGGATAGGTTTTAACATTTCAAAGAAACAAAAAATGCATAAAAACTTTTTTATTCCTAAACAGGATCAAAAAGTCTTAGTTCCTAAAATCAGAAAGGAATGCACTTTTTGTAGAAAACATGGTCATACTGAGGATAACCGCTTTCATAAGAAAAAGAAAGCAAATATCAAAAGAAAATGTTATGATTGTAGAAAACCAAACCATCAAGAATCAAACTGTCATGTTAAGAAAAAGAGAAAATGTTCCTACTGCAATAAATTTGGACATCATGAATCCAAATGTTACAGTAAAATCAAAAGTTTCAAGAACACTAACCCTCAAGGACCCAAATCTATATGGGTACCAAAGTTACTGCTAACCTTTGATACATGAATGTATGTTGGCAACCAAGAAAGGGCATTGGTACTTGGAGAGTGGTTGCTCAGGGCATATGACAGGGGATAAAGACTGTGTTCTATCCTTTGAAGAAAGAGATGGAGGATCAGTAACTTTTGGCAACAATGATAAAGCTAAAATCAAAGATGTATAGAGGAAAGCATGCATGTTGTTTTTTATGAATTTAATGATCTTATTGTTGAGAGTGTAAATGAGGATGAAGATGAACATTATCATTCTAGTCATCAACAAATTTCTGATGTTTCAAAACAAGATTCGAAATGGCCGCTGGTGGCCTAGATTATTCCATCAAGAAGAAATTAGACACTCAATACTTGAGATATATGGCCCAATTGGCCTAAAGAGTTCGACATGTCGAAAGACTGAAGGCTGAAAAGGCTAGAACTCACAAGTTTAGAAGAGAAAAGGTTGCTTATGTTGACACAAATGAAAGCGACCAATAATTTGACATAGCTTATGAAGATGTTGAAGATGGTGAGGTTAACTTTGCTAAATTGAAACCTGGGCCTCCTTATATATGCAAAGTGTTGAGGCCATCCGATGGGAGAAATCCTGTTGAAACACAAAATGATAAATACACTCCCAAAACTTACACGTTCGATGTAACCAAATGCGATGAGATTTTTGATCTCTTAGTTGCTGATGGTCAAGTCGCGGTACCTAATGGTTTAAAAATCCCACCACTAGAGCAATGTAAAAAGAGAGGGTTTTGTAAATATCATAATTTTTGGGACATAAGACTTCACATTATGTACTTTTCAGGGACTTAGTGCAAAGAGCTATGAATGAAGGCAGGCTAAAGTTTGGTGATAAAACAAAGCCTAAGTTGCAAGTGGATGTCGATCCTTTAAAAGACGTTGACGCAATGTACACTAAAGTTGCAAGTTGCAACATGGTGGAAGCCATTGTGGACGTTGTTGACAAAGATGTGATCGAAACAATTGGTGACAAACCAAAAGATAAAATGGGTGCAAGCCAAAAATTTGATTACATTTTCGATATCTCAGCGCAAGTTGTTTCAAGATGTATGATTTCTAGATGGAGTTTTCAAGAATCAAGGGAAATCAAAGGTAAATTGTTTCCTACTAAATGCCTTTCAATAAAATGGTTAATACCAAAACTTGTGGGGACAGAAGAAGGATTAAATTCAAATTCAAGTGAGCCATCATATCCTAAAATTTTCCGAATTCAAAGTTTTTCCATTAAAAATTTGTCAAGAGAAATATTTTTTGACAATAGAACGTCTAACATAAACGGAAAATATTTGGAAAAACATAGTGAAAATGGGTAAAACGATGAGAGAGTTATCTTTTGTCGACAAGAGAAACTTGGAATCCGTTAAAAAAATAATGCCAGGGAAACGAAATGTCTAAGTCAAGACACTATCAAAATATTACAAAAATTGGAAAGTGTTATGTTAACAAGTTTCATAACAACACCAAAATAGAGAAAGTTCTAAGGCAAAAGTCTAGAATTTAAATTGATGCTTTAAGGCTGCATAAACCGTCTCAGCTTGCCTTAATTTTGAGTCAACTTGAGACTCAGATGTTGACAATGCATCCACAACAGTTTTGATTGCACCAACTTTCTCTAAATGGCAAAGAGCGGCTTCCGATTTGTAGTTTTAGTGAGCCTTGGTGGAAAGTAGGCTTGAACCATCAATTTCAGCCTTTCTTTTCTTTCCTTCATCAACCTTGGCCTGCCACTTCCTAGCCTCATCCTCCCACAGAGGAATGTTCGCTTCTTAATTCTAGATAAATAAAATATTGCTTTGATTCTTTTTTTTTTTAAAGAAAAATATTGGTTTGTTAGAAGGACTTTAACAATCTTTATTTGCGGTTAAAAAGACATAACAGATACAATAAAACAATAGAAATACAGAATTGCAAGTTATGGGGAAAATTACGTAATTTATTATTATCGAAACAATTCAAGTGATCACATAATAATAAGATCACCATAACCGAAATACATAATCATATCAACTCTACGAAAGTAATTTTTTCCAATCGTATCGACCAATTGATAGGTTAGACTTATATTCATTTTTTTGATCTCACCACCATTAAAATATTGGTTCGTTGTTATGGTTTGCTACTTTGGATAGAAATATATTGTTACAAGTCTTTTTTTCTTCAAAAGAAATTGTTAAAGTCTTTTTTATCAAGGACTGTGTCTTCAATTTGAAAAATCAGTCCCAAAAACCAATAACAAATTAAATAGAACGATTTGACCAAAAAAAATTGAACGATACGATTTGAAAAAAATTCGGCGTTTGCATTGACGCATATATTGCTGAATCAATCTAAATCCAATTTAATTCCTCCCACCATAGATCTCTCATTAGAAAACTATGATAGCGTGACTTTTTTTATATATAAAGTGAACCGTGGTTTTTTTTTAATTATTAAATAAATCATTATTTTTTACTATTTAATCTTAACACTTAAATTTATTTTGGTGACATGTCACACATCTATGGCTTAAAATTGGGTAAATAGAGCACACCTAAATGGAGCAATGATGGATGTCGCAATTTTGATAAATATATGCATGATACTTTTACTAACTCTTTCATTATTACCCCTTTAAAACAAAAAACGAAAATCTCTTTCATTATTAATTAATCTTTTAATTTTGACGGTTCTTATTAGAAAAATGGAAAATAGCAAAAGTCAACTATCCATGGAGGATCACCAGAAAGTAAGGTCAGAATATGAAAGGAAAAGAAAACAGAGAATGGACAATGAGCAAACACAACAACGACTACTTCAAAGACAAGAAAATTATAAACGACGGAAAGAAAAAGAAAAAAGTAAATGAAGTTGAAATATCATGCACTAATGATATCGTTGAACCAAACTTGCCCAATCAAATTTTAACAGCTATGAATTTTTCAAATACACACTTTCAAGGAACCCATAACGAAGAAGAAGCAGAATCAAGTACCATACATTATTAATGACCCAACACTTGGTTAGTGATGAAAACAAAATTATATACTTTTACACCTATTTAACAATTACTATTATTTATTATTACATCGTGATACTTTTTTTTGTGTGATAAATATTCTTATATATTTATTTTAACTACCAGATCTTAATAATGCATCAACTTTTCAAGGAACTCATGATAATGAATCATAATATCATGAACCAGAATATTATGAACTGGAATATGGTAACTCCAATGCTTTTATAATTCTGGGAATGTAGTAGTAATTTTCATTAATATTTAAAAAATTTAATCAAAATTATATAAACAAACATAATAAAATAATCACATGTGTTAAAGCAGTAGAAAGAGCGGACAGACGGGCACGATAATGCCCGTCTTTCCGCTAGTGTTGATAGTGTTGCTAACTGTTTGTGTAGACTTTCTCCCGAAAGTCTAATGTTGATGCATCTTTATTTACTTCACTTGATAAAGTAGGTGTCAGTATTTATTACCTTAGAGATGACCAGGAGACATTTGTGTTGGCCCAAACTGAATAGTTTTCTACTATTATTGATATTGGAGAAGCTCTTAGAATTTTTGCTTCCATGGAATGGGTGTAAGATTTACAGTTGTTGAATATGGATTTTGAAGTTGATTACAAGACTGTGGTAGACAGTATTTACGGAAAGCATAATGGTGTCTCAGATTTCGCTATAATTATTAACTATTGTAGACGCTTGCTTGGTACAAATTTTATGAACTCCGATGTTAAGTTCATAAGGAGAAAAGCTAGGGTGGCTCCATCTTTATCTAATTTTCACATTTTTTCTAGTATCCCAACATGTATCCTAGCTATTATCTTAAATGAAATGGATGAAATAAATAAATGACAGAATAAAAAAAGTAAGTTAACAAAATCAATTGTATTATTTTGAACATCAAAATACTTATATTGTGTAGAATTATAAATCTGACTATTAATAATTGAAATATCACAAATTATTTATCATATCATATTTGTCTTCGTGATTCCCATGTAGCCTTTTTCTCAAAGAAGAAATTGTCCAAACTTTGAAGAAGTCCATCTGGCCTTATGAGCCAATAAACACCATGATGACCAGTTAATTTACTTTTGGGATCAAATGCAGTGATAGTAGCCTCTGAACGATTCCAATAAGCATGACATGACACAACTTGGTCAATGGAAACTGCCATGATGTGAGCCTGTTGTGAAGGTAATACAAAGGTTCCCACTTTACAATCAAAGTACACATACTTTGCATTCACAGGAATTAAACTTTTGAAGGTAATGTTAACTCTAGAGTCATCATTCGTGGTTTGGGTGTATTGATGATTGGCATAAGTTGAAACATTAAAGAGAACAAATACAAGGGCAAAGAAAAAGGGTACGTAGGTCGACATTTTGAAGTTTACACTATTAGTATGAGGCACATGTACACGAACATATTTATAATTTAAATATATGTGAGTGTTAAACTATGTAAATTACGTTTGTGGATTAATATTTATTATTAATTTTAAAATAAGGAAATAATAACAATTTTTTTTTTTTTAAAAAGTAATGTTTTATTTTCATTAAATGTATTCATATGTATGTATTTTGACTAGAATTATAAAAATTAATAAGGTATTCATTAATTTAAATAAGGTATTTTGATAAAAAAAAAATTAGGATTTTGACTAGACTTATATTAATTTTTGAATAAATTATGTTTCTTCAAAAAACAAAATTGAATAAATCACACTCTCCTCCCCTCTTATGTTAAAATATACACTCCTCCCATGAAAAGTAAAATTTATATTTCCCTCCTCTCTTTACACATAAATAAATATTTTTATGATTTTTTTTTTGAAAAGATAAATATTTTTTATGATATATACTAATTTTGAATCACCATTTAAAAAAATAAATTTATTTCTTTATGATTTAAATGTCAATGATAATTAAATTTAAATATTTTATTATTAATTTTATAATTTAGAATATAAAATTCACTTTTAAATAACCACATTTTATCGACTTTGATAATTTTTCACATATTTTAATTTCATTTTGTGTTGTTTCGTATTTTATAATAGGGTTTAAAACTATATGTTAATGAAAATGTAAATAAGAAATAGTGACAAATATGTATTCGAACTCTTGTCAAAAAAAAAATGTATTCGAACTTTGATTATATTAAAATGGACCCACGATACTATCTTTCTTTGAAATGTGTTAGACTTTTCTTTTTTGGCTAGATTATTAGAAATAAAAAAAGTTATTAAGGGAGTAAAGCATAGATTCTAAGATAAGCGGGGAGGGGACTGTATTTTAATTTTCAAGCTTCCCTTAGGCGAGGGAAGTGAAATGTTTTCTAATATGTTTTAAATAAGAGGGGAAAGCAGTGTATATTTTAACATAAGAGTGTATGATAGTGTAATTCAAGTATCTTTCAGGGGAGAAGAGTGTAACTTACTCTTAATTTTTTATTTATTATTGTAATGGTATGGGTAAAAAAGGATCAACCCGATTATCTCGAAAATTGCTTTTTTCCCATTCAGTTTTGCTCATTCCCACTTCAAACTTCTTAAAATAACCTCAACGTGAGTTAACTCACGTTCGGTAGCACCACCAACGTGAGTTAACTCACGTTGGACCAACTCAAGTAAACTCATGTTGGCTCAACTTGAGTTAACTCACGTTGACCCCCAACTTGAGTTGGTTTTAGGTAAGTTAACAAACCATCAGTTCTTGACAGGGACGTTGTTTTTTAAGCCCCTAAACGTGCATTTTGTAGAATATGTTATGTTCATTATTCATTCACAATACCTTATGTTCATTATTTTAAAATCATTCGCTACATTTTTTAAAAAATTCATCTACTTAGTTTTTAAAAAGCATGATCCAAAATAAATCATAACTTAAAAATACACAAGTACGCAGCAAAATTTATTTTAATTTATTTAGTTTTAAAGACATTGCCCGGTTGATTGAATGAATGGATGAAAATGGATTGAATGAATGAAAATGAATAAGACTAGCAAATTTTTACACTAAGTATAAGACACTTCAATGCCAATATTTTCGGCAAATTTCCATGAATTTAATTTAAGCCCAAGATGATTATGATACAACATCCTTAGAGAGAATGTAATGTAACACAACACTTTATTTATTGCCCGATTTGAACGTAAATGAAATTAAAACTAAATAAATTTTGCGTACTTGTGTACTACTAAGTTATGATTTATTTTGGATCATGCTTTTTAAAAATTTAGCAAATGAATGTTTTTAAAAAATGTAGCGAATGTTTTATAAAAAATGAACATGAGTTGTTGTGAATGAATAAATGAGCATAACATATTCTACAAAATGTACGTTTAGAGCCTTAAAAAAACAACATCTCTGTCAAGAATTGATGATTTATTTTCTTACCTAAAACCAACTCAAATTAACTCATGTTTGCTCAACTTGAGTTAACTCAAGTTGAGACAAGATGAGTTAACTTGAGTTGGCTCAACATGACTTAACTCACGTTGCTGCTGCCGAACGTGAGTTACCTCATGTTGGGGTTATTTTAAGAAGTTTAAGGTGGGAATGAGCAAAACTGAATGGGAGAAATGAAATTTTCAGTTATCTCGTGGATTTTCCAATTAAGAAGCCCACGTTAAGAACACCAAAAGATTCCAATAACGATGCCCAACAACAGGTACACCTGTGGTGCCCTCTTTGACATAAGGGGTGGTGCAGCGTAAAAATCTATACTGAATGTCATCCTAAGAACCCACCTCATCCTTAGACAATGATTTCTCATAACATGCGAAATGATTAGGATTTGGAATTGTTCATTGTAGTGATGAAATCCAATTATTCTAAGACACTTTCATGATTTGCATAACTTCAAAACCAAATCATACACCAATCTCTCAAAATCAAAACAATTTTGGCTAAACACTTAGGAGAAAAAGGTAAACTTGATAATCATAACTCCCTGAGGATTGATACTTTTTTTTATTACAATTATATACTCTTTCATTTGTGGGTGTGTGACTTATATAATGCTGGAGTGAAACTTCAATGATCATATGAAGTTTCACTTTGAAGTGAGTTGCAATCTTTAGGCTCTCACAACTTCCGAGGAGACTAGTGAAGTATTGAAAACTATTAGCAAATACGACTGTCTCCCATTTTAAATATGTTAGATAAATCCGAAGAGTTCAACCTGCTTGGTTGAACTTAGGTAGAAATGATGAGGTAAATCTGCAAGTGCACAGTTTACCAAGGTAAATCTGCAAGTGTACGGTTTACCGAAGTAGTAAAAAGAGAGTATCGTTCCAACATGGAGTTGTTCAATTCGATTAACTTTTGTTGATGATTAGAAAAGAGTTTAGTTGTAAAGATTGGATTTTTAACGGTTGAAAATAATAATAAAAAGGCGCCTTGGGATTACTGGTTCATCTTGGTGACAAACCCTTCACAAACCAAACCATAAACCTAAACTTTATAGTGGACCCACTTTCTAAAGACAAGTTTCTCTTAAGCCTATCACATCTCCTTTCGGTTTCAGTGAGTGTGTTCCTCTAGCAACCACGCCTATTCTCATGGTTGATTGCTATTAGAATCCTTGAAGAACGAAACTTTATTTGTCTCAAAGTTTGCTAGACTATTCTCATGTTTCGCAATCCTTGTCTAATTTCACTTGTTCCAATATCAAAAATTCTTCTTTCGATGCTTCGCTTTGATATTTGTGATGATGAGTTAACAAGTACTAACCCTCCGCTGTCGCTTTATGAGTTTGATACTTGTTAATTCATTATAAAAACGGTGAAATTAGATTAGAAAGTAGATTTATATAAAATTAGGGTTCGAGGCTTGGTTTGATTAGGATTAAGTCATTAGACTCATCCAACAATCCCAAGACAAGAAGAGTCTACTCACTCATGTTCATCGTAGACATAGAAGAGAAGAAGAAGAACATAAATAATAACAAGGAAATAAAGGAAGAACTTTTATTAAAGAAGACAATTGTCACTATTGAATTACAAGAACAAAAGATGAATTGTTGTGGTAGCTAGCCACTCTATTTATAGTTTACAATGACTTAAGCCCTAAGAAATAAATCACTAGAATGTTCCACAAGAAACCATGGGCTTTTAGGTTAGAAGTAAACTAATAGGTAGCTTGTCCTTGAAGCAGAAAGCAGCAAAAGAGAGTCCTAGGAGGTGGCACGGCCGTGTGGCTGGTAGCACGGGCCGTGCCAAGCTTCTGACTTGGGGGAGTCATATTTTTGTACTCAATCTTCGTATTTTAAGCATGAATCAGCTCCAAATCCTCTTTCTTTTGCTCCAAGACTAAATTTTTAGAATATTTGTTCCTGAAATTAAATAATCTGCAATTGAAGTGAAATAGTTCTAGAAAGGAAATAAAAACAAATAAAATCTAAATAAAATAGACTCAAATAATATATTTAAAACACTAATTATTGACTCATCAAGAAACTAGATGAAACTATAAGCTTGTGCATGTATTGTTTTTGTGTAGAAACATCCTAAGTCAAGAACATGAATCCAATTGTTACCTTACACGCACTAGTAGCAAGTCTCAAAGTTGGACCATTTGATAACCATTTACCTAGTTTTTAGTATAATTTTATAGGTAATTATTTACTGGATTAGGAAGCAATTAGTTTTTCCTCATTCCTTGTATGTATTTGGTAATTAGGGTTTGAGATATAAGACTCATGATATTTACATTTTTTTTCTTTTGTTTAGATGTAAAATAAAGTTAGCACGCAAAGAAAAGGATAAATAAAGTTAGCACTCAAAGAAAAGGATAAAATAAGACATTGAAGCCAAGATTTGAAGAAAATGGGACAAATTCAACATGTAAAGAGGGTGACAAGTGTGATATGAAGTATCAAAAATAAGTATTTGAGTATTGATGTATTTCAACAAATTTTATAGTTTCAAATATGGCAAGAAGGTTGTTTGTACATGAATTTATCTAAGGCTTTTAAAAAGGAAAACAAGAACATAGAGATGATATTATTGGGAGTATGTTTCATTATCTAATAATTTGATGTCCTTCCATGGTCGTTTATATACTCCGTATATTTCAATCATACCTTCACTTTTCATCCTCTGTACATCTTGATGTCTCTCATATAACTCGAGATCCATCTTGTCCTTTAAATTCTAATGTCTCCCATATTTAGCTGAGAGAATGGAATTACATTCTGATAGTCTGAGTTATTTTAAACTAGCTCGATACTGCACAATGTACTTCCTTGATAGATTATATACTCCTCCTACTTGAATCATACATTCACCCATTGCTCTCCGTACATCTCGATTTCTCACATATAACGGGAGATCTATTCTATCCTTTAACTTTTGATATCCCGCTTAGTTGGCTAATATATTAGAATTACATTCTGATACTCTTTTTGATTGTAAATCTAGCTCAATGCCGCACAAGTAGAATCTGCAAATGCCTCTACTCATGTCTCTTACAAAGGAAGCCTATGTCTGGCACCTCCTAAGTTAGAACAACATCAAGTGCATGAATATAAACAATAACAAAATATGATTTATATATAAGTAGCTGGAACAAGCATCTACATTAGAGTTATAAGAAAATACACCTAATCCCAAACAATAGACTTTGCTTTATTGTACTATATATAAGTAGCTTGAACAAGCATCTACATTAGAGTTATGAGAATTAGTTATAAACTCTGCCTTATGATACTTTATTGAATTGACTTTACTTGTGATATTTAATTGGATTACGTGTTTCCACGTGTATGAGTTAGTCATTATTACTTCTTGATATTGTGTCAAGACACATTTGAAATTTTAGATATAAATGAATAGTCATTCATATACATGAATTATCATGCTAAATGAGATTCTTACATTTCTCTGAAAAATTCAAAAGTTTAAACATAAACTTCATTCTGTTGTTTAAAATAATAATTAAATTCTACTTAAAAGCGTTGAATCTATTTTTATTAGGAATCAATCTTTAACGAAATATATTTTAAAAAATTCGATTTTTTAAACTTTTGTTTACTCATATTATATTTGCATGATTTTTTTACCATTTAATATTCATTCTTATTGATTAAGTTGAATATTTCAGATAATAAAAAATAGTATAAATGACATTGATGCTTTTAAATCGTGAGCATCAAAGTTTTTTTTAGCTTTTTAGGACTCCCTAATTCTTCCGTTCTAAATAGACATAATGTATTGTTCACAATTCATAGCTTGTTTCACAATAAGAAGCAAAACAGAGTATATGAAATGTAATTTCATCAAAAGGCAAAGTAGTTCTATCTTAGATGTGAAAGTTGGAGATCATATGATACCCAAAGTTACACATTTTAAATATCTTGAGTCCATAATACAAAATAACGGAGTTATAGAAGTAGATGTAAATCATCGTACTCAAGCTTGGTGGTTGATATGGAGAATAACCTTAGGTGTTTTATATGATGCAAAAGTACCACTCAAGTTGAATGAAAAATTTCATCAAACAATTGTCGGATCGGAAATGTTGTATTGAACAGAGTGTAGAGCAAAGAACCTAAGTGAGTAAATATATAATAACTCTAATGGGTAAAATAGCCACACATCTTAAACCAGATCAATAAATCACACACCCATTGCACAACTCAACGAACACGCGTGAAACCTAATTGCAAAATATAAGAGGTGTGTGAGCTGACGAGTATCGGTCTCAATGCAAAATATAAGAGGTGTGTGAGCTGACGAGCATCGATCTCAAATTTTGATAATGAAAAATGTACATGTTCATCAACATGAAAATGAATCCACTCACCCACATTTTACTAAGACCAATAATAGGAAACTCCCAACTAGTTTAAGCCAAACGGTCCAACAAGATCTAGAACATGTGATGAACCCAAATTGTAGGATTAGTCCAAAATGACAAATTGATTAGAGCTCAAAACGAATTGGAATTGAATAAGAGGAAACCAATCACATTAGATATGGGACGAGTAACCATCAACATACCGTTTCAGGTTTCAAAACAATTAACACAGACCGCGAAAGCACATTTTATAACAAAACCGCTGGTAACGGCCAGCAAGGCAGTCATCACCGTTCTTTGCATCAGAAACTAGGTATTGAGCAATCACTGACACAAAAACGAACAACAACAACAATGAGATCTATCTTGAAACAGTTCAAATCGAACAACCACCCAAGCAAGCAATGTCGTAACCATATTTTAAACTTAAAAAACCAAAATACATCGACGCAATGGCCATTGAGAGCCGTCATAACCGAAACTAAAGCTACTCTGAATTTATGCTAATTTATATGTCAAATAACTTAAAAATACTATAATTTTGTGTCATATGTATTTTTTTCATGACCGAAAACTACATTATCATAATAATTTTTTTATGTTAAATTTAGTTTATAATTATTTTAGATCATTTGATAAAAAAAATACATTAATTTCTTGTGCAAGGCACGGGTCTCACACTAGTTGATTATAAACTCTGTCTTATGATACTTTATTGAATTGATTTTACTTGTGATACTTAATTGGATTAAGTGTTGCCACGTGTATAAGTTAGTCATTATTACTTCTTGATATTGTGTCAAGACACATTTGGAATTTGTGAGATAAATGAATAGTCATTCATATACATGAATTATTGGATCGTGATTCACTGCAGTTAAAAAAAATGATGCAGTCACAAAGTCAAATAAAACACAACCATCTGATTAAATCAAGGGTGCATATTCACCTTCTCTAATCTTTCAACTTTAAGCCACAAACA
>Ga0228711_1010135_pt1 | contig 12498 bp, 8 predicted proteins | sample MedpolnodulmetaG_2_FD_177996 | JGI IMG/M metagenome (GOLD analysis project Ga0228711, IMG submission 177996) | Root nodule microbial communities from Medicago polymorpha collected in Santa Monica, California, United States - brown nodules | ecosystem: Host-associated > Plants > Roots > Nodule...
GGGGGGTTGATGAATTGTGTTGGTTTTTTCAAATACTAAGTGTTTGCACTGGTCAGAGTCAAGTTTAGAATATGAGTTTGCAACGGATTAAGGTAAACACAAAAATAAGAGAGAGAGAGAGAGAGAGAGAGAGAGAACATGCAATTATACCGGTTCCTTCTACAATCCAGGAGTAGTCCAATCCCCTTGCATTTACAAGGGAATTTCCACTATAATCACAACCAATTGCAAATTGCTCAAAGACACAACCAATTAGCTTCCAATGCTCAGGAACACAAACAAGAGACTTCCAAATGCTCAATCATAACTGAAATAGATTTCTAAGAGATTACAAATAAAGTGTTTGTTTTTACACGTGATATACAATTAGATGTGTAAACAATACAAATCAGAAAAGACTCAAATACTTCAAATTTCTAAGATAAAATCTTTGATAAGAAATTCTTAAGTGTTCTATGTGCTTTTTGATTTGGCAGAGTAAGGGAAAAGTTAAATTATAAGAGTCTTGTTGTTGTTCTTCAAGTCTTCAACTCCTTATATAGACAAGGATACGAGAGACGTTGGAGATTGGGACGGACGTAGCTTGTGGCCATGTGTGGCTAAAGCCACATGATGGTCGGATTTAGGCAAGTGTACCAAATTATTTACCAAGTAATAAAGTGATAAGTAGAGTATCGTATCCACAGAGATTGGCGTTTCAACCAAAATATCTACGTTACTTATTTGGGAACAATAAAATAAAATAAGAGATAAGGGTTTAGAGTTTTTCAAAGATAATATGTTTGCAACAGATCAAAGTATACCTATTTTGATTGCATAATTGTTGGAATTACATAACAGTCAAGTCTTATTCATGTTATTAATCTTTATCTATCTAAGTGATGAGTTCGTGGGGGTTTTACTACCTATTAGTTGTATAGTTGCACTTACCAATCATGGGGATGATACGTGTGGGCCCTTACTATCTCATAGATTTGGGCTCATTCCCCTCTAGCTGTCGAGTTGCACCTGCTGATCACACGAACGTACGTGTGGGGTCATACTCTCTCATAGGTAATTGAAACATAAACTTAAGTTACCTTTCCTAAATCCCGATCAATGTAGTTCCAATGTTCTTAAAGGTTCGCTCATTTATGAATTTTAGAAGCACACAACACACTCTCCCTCTCGGTAGTTCTACAAATGGGTAGCCCTATCAGCGTCTACCTTACCAAGGTGAAATAAGAGTGGAGTTACATGGTTGATTTAAGTCATGAAGTCACTTGTTTCCTTAATTACTAACTAGTTACTTCCTGGTTCTGGAAGAGATGCATCAATAATAAGCATGTCACCTCCCTAAGTACCTTTATATCCTTATTAGACTGATATACATACATCATGATAAGGTAATGTCATCTCCTTAAGTGCCTAAGTCATGGTTAACCTCTAGTGGAGACAAATCTTACGAAGGACAATGAAACTATATAGCATACAGATAAATAACTAAATAAATAATCCAACAAGCAGAATAGAGGTTCATCTTAGAACACTAGCCTAAAAAGATTTAGTTACACATGGTAACCAAAGACAAATTACAAAAGAAATAAAACACACCCTAGAAAAACATGGAGTGATGAGAGAGACTCCTCCCATGAAGCTCCTAATGCTTGCCTTACTCTTGAACCACTTCGTTATGAATGAAAAATTATGAATAAAATGAGTGGTATTTATTGGGAGAGTTTCCACCTGAAGTTGGACTCAAACACTGGGGTTAAGTCACAAAAAGTAACAAAATTTCGGTCTTGCCCGCAAGACACATGCACTAGGCGCCCAGGACCATATGCTAGGCGCCTAGATCATGCGCCAGGTGCATGGTCGTGTGCTAGGCGCCCAAAATCGTGCACTAGGCGCATGTGAGTGTCATCCCGGTGTTGAAATGTCTATTTCTTCGTTTTTTTGGTATTTGCTTCCATATACGATGTCATGTGACCTAGGAATATAATTTGTCCCTCTATAATGTCTTCTCAGTCCTATTGAATATTCATTCTTTGATCTCCCCAAAGTTCTCACAAATCTTCAGATGTCTAGCTTTGCAGATTTACATGATTTCTTCATGAATTGCATCAAAACAACCTAAAATTGTTATGTTTCGGGAAGAGTAGAATTATAAACTCAAATATAAAAAACATTACAAATGTCCCAAAATCATAAGCAATTTCTCTAATACTCCTAAATTCTGGATGTAAAACCTACCGAATATGACTCAAAAACATGCTAAAAATAACGTAAGATGACATGTCATCACCACATATCCAATTCCCCACATTCTCATTTTCTCTTTTCTCTCTTGCAATAGGTGCGACCTCACACCATGCTCTTCTATGTTCTCACTCTCTGTCACAGTTCCCACCTCTCTCTCTCACACACACATAGTCACAAATCTCACAAATCTCTCTCCCACATCTCATGATATTGATTTGCCAGATATGGAAGCACCATATATGCAAAGGAAGAAACCTAGGCAACTCTTTTCAACTTCTAGTGTTTACAATTTGCATAATTATTAGCAATGATGTTATTTTAGCTCATTTCAACAAATAGACATGAGACGATTTTCATTATAATTATATTTCATCAAACAATGTTATTTCTTATTTTTAATATAGTTTGCCTCATTGTTTCATTGAAATTTTAGCCATACGCATACCAAATGTCTGCATCCGCCCCTAGTTGGAGAAGAGTGGCAGCGCATTAGGAGTTGTCGAGAAGCTTCAAATCAAGGACGTTGGGCCATTGCCTGATATGGATAATGCCATTGATTAGATATTTGAAATTCCTTTGGTGAAACTAGAATTATTTGTTGATTTTATTTGTCCTTGAAATTCTATGTTTGTTTCTACACGTGGCCAAAAGAAGACAAATTGTACCGTCACAAACTTGATAAAGACAACTACAAAAGAGGACAAATTTGACGTGGATTCTGCGTCCCTCTGGATCTTTTGTTACTTTAGAGTCTGGAGGTCTTGATGGTCATAAAAGTCTGATGCAGAGCTTCAGCTTCCGAGTTCCTTTCTTCTGATCCAAGACGTTATTCTTCAATACTTTGTTATCGTCAAAACTCTAGATGAATTGTATAAACCATATCACGTCTGGACTAAGAAAATGAAACTTAAATGCTACCATCAGACAAGAATGCCCATCAAGATATGTCACATCATGTAGACTTAAAAAATTTGTACACACGGGAGCACGCGCCCTATAGACGTGGGCATGCCATATTTGCTTTCGTCTACTTCCTGTAAGATATTCTCAAATCTAATTTATTGAAACACCTAAAGATGTACACCTCATCACAAAATCATAACACACGAATCCAACAACACGATTCTTGCGTCTATGAGTTCGGTAATATGAAGACCAAATTGAGGAACTGAACCGATGAATTGAGCTGAACCTTTACAGCCATGGCGAAAAACTATCATCTGACCCCATATACTACTAGCTTGTGGGTGAAATTGTTCGGGACTTGGATAAGGCCCAATCCTTGGATAAATTTGTGTACCTCTCTTTGTTGGTTCACAAAGTGACCATAATATGGACACCCCCTAGTTCACACTAGAATAATGACCACATGCAGTAATTTAAACCGTTTAGTTCGAATATGATGATTCCTTCTCATAATCTGCTCATAGTTGTCCATGTAAATGTTCTAAGACCAAACCCTATATTTCCCTATAAAAACTAATGTATGGAGTTCACCCAGGTATGCACATATTTTATCCTAAAATACATCACAAATCCATAACGCTTACTGACTTAAACGTTTGAGTGTCTTTGTAGGCATGAGTGAAGTCACAGTAACGTTGAGTGTGGCTATAGTCACACTAGAATGTTACCCTTTTTTTAATATACTAGACCGAAAATTTCATTAATGATATATATCGCTAATGTTTCACAAGTCTGTGCTTGGCCTAGTGGTAAATGGATTTGTAATCATAGTTGTCGGTCCGCCCCTGTTCGTAGGCGGAGCCAGAAATTTTATAGAGCTTGGGCAAAATAAAACAATGATAAGTTTTAGTGACAGTCGTAACCGTAGGTAGAGGTCCATAATGTTTTTAAAATGGTCTCCTTATAATTACCTACGGTTTTTCCATAGGTAAAGGTGGCAAACATGCAGTGACAGCTATTTGGCAATTACAAATGAATTTAGTTACGGAAATTTGCCCTATAGTGACAGATTTTGGCCGTCAATAAAAGTCAGATTTCTTGTAGCGATACAAAGAAAGTATGGGTTGAGCCCAGGCGCATGCTCAAACTAGCTAGGTGGTAAATCCGCCCTGGATATCACCTCCTCTGTTAGAGAAGAAAGTTGTTGACAAAGATCCTACATCTACACCACCATTTAAAGATTTTTGTTTCAACAGGATCACAACCCCAAGAAATATACCTAAAATTCTTGACAACCTTTCTATAAAATAAAGAAAATCCATATAGATTTCTTACCTTATAATGTATTTACGGTTGAATAAGCCAACTATTAATGGCTGACCTTACTGGTAAACTCCAATGCCTTCAGCAATGATGTATCCAAGAAAATAACTTCATTAGTTAAGAATGAACAGTTTAAGTTCAATGTAATAATGTTTTAGTAAAAGAAAACCAAGGCTAATTTATGGACTAGGAAAAAAATGTTGATTGAATCCAATAAAAGAAATGTTGATTTGGAATAATATAATGTTGATTTGGAATAGTTTAGTTGTGTCAATGTAAGACCATCATAATATATAACGACATATCAAACACATGCATGCAGTGCCGATCAAAACCCTGGCCCACACAAAATAAAAAGAGAGAGTAAAAAGTAAGGTTGCAAACTGTAAACCTCAATGATGACTATAAACTTTAACTTTTATCAAAGAATTTATAATTTGTAAAAATTAAAGATAAGAAGAAGCGTTTTCCACGTTAAGATAAAAGAGTCCGGTCTAGTCCAGGTGTTATTATTGAAGTTCAAACTTGAAAAAGTTGACAAGAATTGAAAGCATTCATTTTAGCTGTTCACGTGTGTCTCCTAGCCAGCAAACCATCACTATTCCCCGAAATAAAAGAGAAATTCTAACATGGTCACATGACTAAATAAAAAGTGTTTGGTCACATACATATAAAGAAATATTTTTTTAATAATAAAGAAGAAATTGATAAAAAAAATGATTGAATATTTTAAAGACTATCGTTTTATGTGTGTGTCCAAACACTTTTAATTTGATCTTGAGACCGGGAAGAATACCTCCGAAATAAATCATTCCGAGACTTGCTCTCTTTGGACTTGAACATGTGACTTTTTCAGTCACATGACAACAACATTATCTGTTGTGTCAAGGTTACTCGTCATCTCTATTTCTATAATGGTTTTGGAAAATGTTTTATCCAGACCTATATACTCAATCGATCACAAATGTGATATAATAGATATGACATGTTGATTTGATAGAAATACGAAAGTGTCAATTACATATTAGTATATAAAAAGTTGAGATATTTAAATATAAGAGTCGACCATGATTTCCCTTTGCGTACGTGAAACATTTCAACTATAAAATCCCCTCAATTCACCAACGCATCGCTTACCAATACAAACATCTTTCTTTTGCATTCTTGCCTATCCCCTCATTTCAACCTTATCCCTTACCAATACAACCTCACTCTCGTGCATCCTTTATATCCTCATTTTTCTTATTTTCTTTCTTTTCATCCATGTTTTCTCTGACCTAATCCTCTCAGTCTCTCTCTCCACTCTCTATATTTAGCTTAAAGTCTTCTTTTTTATCTTCATTTCTTTTCTTCTATTTTTTCTCTCTTGCAACCGCGGAAGAGAATCCAATTGGAGAACGTGTTTGTCCAACAACCATGGTTTCCGAGACGAACCAATCAAAGAATGTGTGTGTAATCGGAGCCGGTCCAGCAGGCCTAGTAGCCGCAAGAGAGTTAAGAAAAGAAGGTCACAAAGTAATTGTGATAGAACAAAATCATGACATTGGAGGACAATGGTTATATGATGATCAAAATATAGAAGGTGAAGACCCTTTAGGTAGAAACCCTTTTCTAAAAGTTCATAGCAGTATCTATAACTCTTTAAGAACACAATCTCCAAGAGAAGTCATGGGCTTCACAGATTTTCCATTTACTACCAAGAAAGGTAGAGACATGAGGAGGTTTCCTAGCCATGTTGAATTACTTATGTATCTAAAAGATTTTTGTGAATGGTTTGGGTTAAGAGAGATGATAAGGTTTAATACTAGGGTTAATTATGTTGGAATGCTTGATGATTATGGTGTTTGTGGAAATAATTTGAAGTGGGTTGTTAGAAGCAAAGAGAAGAATTGTGATAAGGTTGTGGAAGAGGTTTTTGATGCAGTGGTTGTTGCCACTGGTCATTACGCTCAACCAAAATTGCCATCCATTAAAGGTAACATGATTTTCTATACTAATCTCTTGAATCTTCTCATCCATAAAAATAATTATATATTGATGCATAATTATATATTAATGCTCAGGAATGGATACATGGAAAAGAAAACAAATGCATAGTCACATTTACCGGACTCCAGAACCATTCCACAATGAGGTATTTTGCTATGTAATATCAATGTTTTTTTTTTGCTAAATCAAAGAGAATATATATTATTTAATTGATATGCACTATCAAAAAAGAAAATTACACATGCAACCATATATCACAATTATGTATCTTTGTTAATATTAGTTCTTAAAATATCTATATAAATTATCTACGTGGCAAAATGTGATTAGAAGCTTATTTAAATTTATTTGGGTTTTTATATGCTTATCCTTATCATAATAGCGATTTCTGGTTTACCCTTGTAGAAAAATTTGTTTAGATTCCAACTCAGTAATTTGAATTTTTTTTTGTTTTAGACCTTCATGAATTTTGACCGTACAAAATCAATTATATGATAGGGGTAAACCGAAATTCGCTCAAATTATAAAGACAAAAAATACCATAAACTTTGGAATTTGATGTCATAAAGGTGCAATACCAAAAAAAATCAAACTATAGGGTTTGAATCTAAACAAAATTTTTTGCAGGGGATAAATCAGAATCCGTTAATATTACATAGACTAAACATATATTAAGCCAGTTTATTTTGGCACCGACAATCCTGCTCTATAATTAAACACATGTATATGTCCTCGCGAGAATGCATAATATATGTATGGTTCGGGGTTCAAGGAAAAAAACACATGTATATAATATGTAAATAATAGTGTATACAAAAGCTTTGGAAGCTGCACGGACACTCAAACTTATTTAAGCTGTTTAAATTTTTTGATTTATATAACAGGTTGTGGTGGTGGTTGGAAATTCCTTTAGTGGACAAGATATAGCAATAGAACTAGTGGGAGTAGCAAAGGAAGTTCATATAAGTTCAAGATCTCTTGATACTATAACTGAGGGATTTTCTAGAGTCATATCAAAACATGAGACCTTACACCTTCATCCACAGGTATAAATAATTATAATTTCAAATTAAAGAAAATATACATTTCACTACTATTTTTGTTAGATTTATACTCACTCTGGCGCATTATATTATGTGTGGTTTAAGGTTAGGCATGCACAGTTTTAAAAAAATTATAGAGTATACTGATTTTTTTGATTAAATAAGTTTCATTGATTAAAACACTTTTACTAAATATAGTAGTTGGTTCCTCTAAATAAAGTAGTTGGGTTGATTGAGATAAATTAATAAAGATATTACTAAAAAAATATGTAACTAGTAATGATGCGATACTTTTCAAACAAAAAGGGCAATTTAGTAATAGTAAAATATTTTTCATAAAAATTTATTATTCCAACAATTTTTTTAATATCCGTGATTTTCTGTAAACTATTCTTATAAAAAGGAACTGAGGGAGCGGTAAGAGTTTGTCATTATAATTAGAGGAGTGACATTTGAACAATCAATTGTAATAATCTTTATGACAATCAGGGGTGTAGCCTCTCATCAAGGAGGGGTAGCCTTGGCTACCCCAAAAAAAATTATTCTTTAATTAATTGATATGTATTTAAATTCAGCTACCTCAAATAATAAATATTGAACTACCCCAAATAAGTTTAATTGTCAAAAATTAACATAAATAAGTTGAAAAATATTACATGGTTGATAGATTTATTTGTATTGGTTTGATACTTCCGGTCTCAATAACAACTATAGAGAAAACTATTTCAACAATAAAAGTTATCAAGACAATTGTCATAGACAAATTAAATAGACAAGAGTTTCTTGCAAATAACCTATTTATTTACATCAAAAAAGATATTATTATTCTATTTGGTAAACAATCAATTATGGATAAAAATGGTTTCTTTAATCACATTTTGTCAAACTTTTCTAAATAGTGATTTTTGTGTTGAGTTCCTAAATTTGTTTAATTCTAGTTCTTAATTTTTTTGTTAGAGATTAAATGCAAGACTAAAAATACTTTTTTTTATAATTTTTTAAAAAGTCGAGACAAAAATTGAATAAAATTTTTGTAAGGACTAGACCTAAAAAACTGTAATTAATTAATGAGACTAAAAACATATTATATCTTTAAATTTATATATATTTGTTTTAATTTTTTCTTTATAGTTGGCCTCTGCGTAAATTTTTGTTAGCTTCGCCGCTGATGACAATTTTTTTTCTTTCTTCTTATTGGTCAGAAACAATAAAGAAAAAAATAAGAACATTATGTGAGTATGTGAGAAAAATTGTCAAAAAATTGTCTCGTTCGAATATCATTTCTTTTTAATATCAGATTAATTTGGTAACATGTGCTTTATTGGATCATTGTGCAGATAGACACCCTTGAAGAGGATGGAAGGGTAATTTTCATAGATGGTTCTTGCATTAAAGCAGACTCTATTTTGTATTGTACAGGGTAAGTCCCTATATCACCAGAAAATCAAGCTGTCAAAAGAAAAGATTGATTAAACAAAATTTATTCTCTATCATGAACTGTACAATTAATTAAAGACCAAAATCAATCTTCTAAACTTCACTAACTTGGGTGGAAAAGATACATTATGATTGAATAATAATTATGATCTTTGTCTAGTGATTTCGATGTGGTGACTAATCAATATGTCGAAACATGTTTAAATATTTCCTTTTAGAGTAAAGTAGTTATGTATACTAAGAATTAAAAGTGTTTTTGAATTTCATCAATTGGTTGTTTTGTAGGTACTCCTATAGCTTCCCTTTTCTTGACACTAAAGGAATGGTGGTTATAGAAGACGACAGAGTGGGGCCTTTGTATGAGCACACTTTCCACCCATTACTTTCTCCATCTCTTACTTTTATAGGCATCCCTAAAAAGGTAACTACCCTAAAATCACTTATTGAAAAAATTAGTTAAGGTGTATAACATCAACACTTCATAGCGAAGAAATAAATGGTGTCCGACACATTTCAATCACGTAACAGTGACACTTCTGATTACGAACACATATTTGTTTGACATTAATAAAACGCTGATATGTGCAATTGTATTCAGTTAATTCTTTTTTTAAATTATCACTTAAGTAGACGTATTGGTGTCCTATTCGGTATTCATATATGTTAGTGTTTTATGGTGCGTCGTCGTGAGTGTTTAACACTAATACTTGTAATTACATTATCTACGTTATTTTGTAAAATTATTATCAGTATCATGTCTGTATATGCGTATGAGTAGGTACTTCATAGATTTTAAGGTCACATTTCTTTTCTATCTCATATGCATACTTTTTAGATTTAACTATGATACCTAAAGTATGTATATCAATGTATGAATACTAATATATTTGCTTTACAGATTTTAGGATTCCCTTTCTTTGAATCCCAAGCAATGTGGATAGCTCAATTGCTTTCTGGGAAAAAAGTATTGCCATCATGGGAGGAAATGATGAAATCCATCAAGGAGTTCTACCATGAAAGAGAAGTAGCAGGCATTCCTACTCATGATATTGCAGATTTTGAGGTAAAAAAAAATAACAAAATCTTGGTTTTTTATTTTTAACAAACAATATCTTGGTTTATAGGTTGCCATTAAATTTTATAATATGCACCTATTTATAAATAGAGGGGTTTGGTCACATAATTTGAATAGGAAAATTTCTAGCAATTTGATTTCTAACACTCCCTTTTCAAATTAGTGGGAGTTTTTAGATTTCAACTAATGGAAAAGGGTTTGTTAGAAAATTGTTTAAAGGAAACTCGTGCAATATTTTTCTATTCTATATAAAAAATTCATGCAACATCAGATGTCCATTAAGCACAATCAACCATGGAAAAATATATTTTCTTAATTATAACAATGACAAAAAACATAAAGATATCAAAGATCATAGAAAAAGTACCTTTTATCAAAATAGTAAAAAAACCTTAAAATGTCATAAAAGTGGCCATTAATAGTTTTTTATTGTCATCTCTAACTTTTCTAGGCTGATTGCTTCACGCAATACCCCCGATTTGTTTTTAATCTTTTATCTTTTTTGACCAAAGATCTGTTTTGAATGTAATTTATAGAAGTCGAAATTCAATCTTGATCTAAAAACACTTATTTGGGGAAGGTGGTAAATGTGTGAGTTATTTTTTATTTGAAAATTGCTCATCTCACTTATAAAATTGTTCATTCTCTTATCTTGGTGGGAGTTAACTCATGTTCCGCATTTTCCAGCGTGAATTAACCCACGTTGACACTTCTAAGATCGGTTGATCCGACTTAAAAAATGATTGAACTGATCTTAAAACTGTTAGCGTGAGTTAACTCAAGCTGAAAAATGTCAAGCGTGAGTTTTGAAAGGGAGAAGAACGATTTTCTTTTTATTTCATGTTTTACGCAAAATGCGTGAGTTATTAGAATTTGGATTTGTGGCAATCACATAGTTCATTTGTTTGACTTGACCATGCAATCTAAACCGTTAGATCGAGATCAGGTGTTCGACCTTTAACAAATCATGTGCTAAAAATCATGTCTAACTGAGAATTGTCTAATATAAATCTAATGGTTCTAGATCTACAAATCAAGATCGTCAAGTTAACCTGTCAGATCAAGATCAGATGGTCTACATTCTGACTTTCAAAAATGAAGTTCAGAATATAATATCATACGAAAATGGTATGATTTGGGTTTAGATCTACATATTAAGATCATCTGATTTAAACCTCCAAATCAAGATCAGATGCATGGTTGCAATGCAAATTTAAATCTGACCTACTTATTGTACAAGATATGGTTCCATTTATTGGTGCAGAGCCACCCGTACCCCCATTTATTGAATATGTTTTAATTTTTATTTTGTTACATTGCAGTATTGTGACAAATATGGAGAGAATGTAGGACTTCCACCATTACAAGAATGGAGAAAAGTGCTTTGTGTTTCAGCCATAATTAACTCTATTGTTAACTTGGAGACATATCGAGACTCATGGGATGATGATGAGGTACTCCAAGAGGCCCTTCAAAGTCCTTACTTCACTCAACTAGGACTTGAAGATTGATTCTCTTCTCCAAATTTAAAATATATTTAAAATAAAATTAAATAAAGAAAATGTGTGTAATAACTATCCCATGCAACAACAAAAAATATGCATGTGCTCAATTATATTTCTCTGTTGTGTTGTTTCATAATATTACTGTGAGATATGATTGGATACTTTGTGTATTCCTATTACATTATGAGTGCATTGAATTTAAATCCAAAAAACAATAAAATTGTTTCGTACGTAGTAGCATTCGAATCATTTGAATGGATTGGTTCTTATTTCAAAAGAAAAAGGGAAACATGTGTTTGAATTAGAACATTTTTTCATGTTTCATTTTGAATTTGATTTTTGGATGGAAGTATTCTTAATCGGACTTTACTTACTTCAAATTATTAGCGTCTCTTTTCCCGAAACCGGGAGGGTTAACACTAAAAAAACATAATTTTATGTTTGTGTTTTGTTGGAGTTGTAACCAAAAAAAGTTCTCCTTCTATTCATTTTGTGTGTGTGATTGATCTCTCTATTCTTAATTACTTAATGAGCGGTGATACACAAACCACTTTATGTGGCATACCTCTTGTGTACACCCCTCCACTTGGCGGAAAAAATACATAAAAATTCAAAAAACTGCCAGCTAAAAAAAAAACAAAATAATCTTCTGCTACGGTCAATCATGTTGTATCCCTCTCTCCATCTCCGGTCACATTCGTCGGTGAACGCCGACTTCCATACGCTTCGGCCACCGTATTTTCTCTGGTCATCCTCTCTTTCATTCAACTATTTTTTTGTCCACCACTCTCCGGCCATAGTCTCTACCACCGGCCACCGCAAACCTCGTCGTTTTCCGTCGTTGTAGATCTAACATTCACCGCCGTTTTACTCTCACCAGTGTCAAAAATCATCATCTCCACCACCATAACAAACTCATCTACTTGCTCATTGCTCATCAGATCAGATCAGTTGTTTTTGGACGGTAGTTTTGATGTGG